>Ga0209212_1000515_pt1 | contig 74239 bp, 72 predicted proteins | sample RifGroC2_FD_183996 | JGI IMG/M metagenome (GOLD analysis project Ga0209212, IMG submission 183996) | Groundwater microbial communities from Rifle, Colorado, USA - Groundwater C2 (SPAdes) (version 2) | ecosystem: Environmental > Aquatic > Deep subsurface > Groundwater | place: Rifle, Colorado...
GAACTTCAACACAGGGCTTTGTTACAGCGAGGATGGCATCTCTTATAGCAACACTTGTATGGGTATAAGCTGCGGGGTTAATTAAAATCCCGTCAAAATTCTGTTTAACTTCCTGAATTTTAGTAACAAGTTCGCCTTCGCAGTTGGATTGAAAAAACTCAACTTCAGTTCCAAGCTCCCCTGCAAGCTTTTTTATAGCTGCATTTATGTCTTCAAGTGTTCTTTTACCGTATTTTTCAGGCTCTCTTTCGCCTAAAAGGTTTAAATTTGGACCATGTACAACAAGAATTTTCATAAAAAACCTCTTTTATAAACAAATATTTTTTTAATTTTAACAAAGAATTTAAAATATTAAAAATTATTTGTATTTTTAACAATAATTCTCATTATTTATAACCTTGTTTTATGAACAATCGAGCGAACAGATTTCTATATCTGACTTAAAGTGATTTTTTATGATATTTTGAAGGTCGTTGTTCGCCTGAACCCAATAATTTGAAGATGCGAGAATCTTAACAGCACTTCCATTATTGCCAATATTAAAAACTACGGGATCTGTGCCTTTATGACTAATCAAAAGATCTTTAAGCGCAATTACTTCCTCGAATTTCATATTTTCACTCAAATTTATATTAACAATATTACAATTTTCCACCTTTGAAACATTGTTAATCATTACACTGACGGAGATTTCTTCATCGCCTCTGTGCTGAAGTTTTCCACCTATTATAACTTTTGATTCCGGTTCTAAAAATTCCCCGAATTTATTAAGGATTTCGCTATAAGCAACAAATTCTACTGTTCCTGTTAAATCCTCAATCGTTCCTACTTTAAGCATTTTACCTGTTTTAGTAGTGATAAGTCTAACGCTGGAAATCAATCCGCATATTGTAACAAGCGCTCCTTCTCTTATCTCACTCAATTCCGAAACATTATGTGTGGTAAGAAAAGGCAGTTGGTCTTTTATATTTGACAACGGGTGGCTGGTAACATAAAAACCCAGTAAATCCTTCTCAAAACCCTGTATTTCGCTATCGGGGAATTCTTCATCAGGAGAACCCGAAAGTACAAAAGCAGGGGCATTTCCTCCTGCCATCATAGCAAAAAGATTCATCTGTCCGCTGGCTTTCGCTTCATTTTCTCTTATAGCAGTGTTCAGAGCAGAATCAAAGTTTTCAAGGAGCTGTTTCCTGCTTTTTTCAATACTTACAAAAGCTCCTGCTTTTATTAAACTTTCCAACGTGCGTTTATTAAACTGCTTAAGCTCGACTTTTGTGCAAAAATCATAGAAAGTTTTATATTCTTCAGCTTCTCTGCCTTTCACAACCTGCTCCACAACACCTTCACCGACATTTTTTACGGAAGCAAGCCCGAATCTTATATTATTTTCGTCAGGTGTAAAGTCCGAACCCGATTTATTTATGTCAGGAGGAAGCACCTCCATACCCATTTTCTGGCATTCTACAATGTATTGTTGAATCTTATCCTGATTACTGCTCACACTGGAAAGCAAAGCAGACATGTATTCCACAGGATAATGCGCTTTTAAATATGCTGTCTGGTAAGCAAGAAAAGCATAAGCAGCTGAGTGAGACCTGTTAAAGCAATATGCGGCAAATTCTGTCATTGTATCAAAGAGTTCTTCAGCCATTTTTGCGTCAACTTTATTTCTAATGGCTCCTAAAAGGAAGATTTCTCGCTGTTTATCCATCTCTTCAGATTTTTTCTTACCCATTGCACGCCGAAGAATATCAGCTTGTCCTAATGTATATCCTGCAAGAGACTGCGCAATTTGCATTATCTGTTCCTGATAGACAATTGTTCCGTAAGTATCATTTAAAACAGGCTCAAGCCTGGGATCTTTATATTCAACTTTGGCTCGTCCGTGTTTTCTCTGGACAAAATCCCCAACCATGCCGGAATTAAGAGGACCGGGGCGAAAAAGTGCAACCAAAGCGCCTAAATCTTCAAATACAGAAGGTTTTAAATCTTTAACAAGGGTTTTCATGCCGGAAGATTCAAGCTGAAAAACACCGTCTGTCTCTCCTCTTGAAAGCATTTCATAGACTTTTACATCATCAAGAGGAATTTTATCTATATCAAGTTCTATGTCATACCGCTCTTTTATTGATTTTACACATTTATCAATAATTGTAAGGTTTCTCAACCCGAGAAAATCCATCTTCAAAAGACCGAGTTTTTCAATATCTCCCATTGGATAAGCAGTAATTACCGTTTTTTCTTTTGAATGCTGAACTGGAACTATATCAGACAGCGAATCACGAGAAATTATAACGCCTGCCGCATGAGTTCCTATGTTATTTTTAATTCCTTCAACGGATTTTGCTAAATCAACAAGCTCTTTAACCTGCGGGTTAATATCATAAAGCTTTTTTAAATCCATTCCATCTTGCAATGCATCATCAATTTTTGTTTTTGGAAGTGCAGGAATCATCTTTGCGTACTTATCAGACTCAGCATAAGGTATATCGAGAACACGGGCAACGCCTTTCATTGCTGCTCTGGCAGCAAGTGTTCCAAAAGTAATAATCTGGCATACTTTATCTTTGCCATATAGCTCTGTTACATAATTAATAACCTTTTCACGCTTATCAATACAAAAATCAATATCGACGTCGGGCATACTGACTCTTTCAGGATTCAGGAACCGCTCAAAAAGGAGGTTATGCCTGATAGGGTCAATTTCTGTAATTTGAAGGGCATACGCCACCAAACTTCCTGCCGCAGAACCCCTTCCGGGTCCGACAGGAACTCCATTATCTCTTGCATACTTGATAAAATCCCACACAATAAGAAAATAAGCCGCAAAACCCATTTCCCCTATAATTTTTAGCTCATATCTTACTCTGTCTTCAAGTTCCGGAGTGATTTTTTCATAACGTTTTAATAAGTTTTCCCTGACAACCTTGTCAAGATAGGATTCAACCGTATGATTTTTAGGAATAGGATAATTTGGAAGGATTGATTTTCCCATATCAAGAATAAGATTACACTTTTCAGAGATTTTAACCGTGTTATCTATAGCGCTGTTAAAAGTTTCTTCATCCAGCCAGTCAAAAGATTCTCTCAATTGCTCAGAATTTTTAATATAAAACTCGTTATTGGCAAACTTCATGCGGGAGGGATCATTTCTGGTCTTTCCTGTCTGCATACAAAGAAGAATATCATGGCATACTGCATCTTCTTTTTTTGTATAATGGCTGTCATTTGTTATTACAAGCTCAATTTCCAGTTCTTTAGCAAGTTTTATAAGATCGGGATTAATTCTTTTCTGTCCTTCAATTCCATGGTCCTGTAATTCCAAGTAAAAATCCTTGCCAAAAAGGTTTTTAAAGTATAAAGTTTTTTCTTTGGCTTTTTCATAGTCATTATTAAGAAGCATCCGCGGAATTTCTCCACCAAGGCAGGCCGAAAGCACTATTAACCCTTCATTGTATTTTTCCAGAATTTCATGATTAATTCTGGGTTTATAATAAAATCCGTCAATATGAGAAATACTAACTATTTTTAGAAGATTCTGGTATCCTTTTTTATCTTTTACAAGCAGAACAAGATGGTTATTAGGAACTTTTTTACTTTTGTCGTTAATATCTCCCTCTATCATGTAGACTTCACAGCCTATAATAGGTTTTATCCCTTCTTCTTTTGCCATTCTGTAAAATTCAATAGCACCATACATAACGCCATGGTCAGTTATGGCGGCAGCTGGCATATTATTTTCTTTTGCATGCCTTATAACCTCCTTGATTCGGGTTGCTCCATCAAGAAGGCTGTATTCGGTATGCAAATGCAGAGGAACGTAAGCTCTCAAATTTTTACCTTAAGTTAATTCTCCATCTGCATGCATGGTAGCAAAAATAAGGCTATATAAAAAATTTTTATCTTAAATAGTTTCTAAGTCTTAATAAACTATTATCATCAAGTTCTCTTGTTTGCTTATATTTTCTGATTGTATGAAGAAAAGCATCCCCTTCTTTGCTGTTCAAAATTTCTTCAACTACATCAATAGCAAAACTTAAATCTTTAGACACATCCACCGTCTGCATAAAAACCCTCCAAAAAATTTCCCGATTAAAACATTTTACTCTTTTAAGAAAGGTTTTTAATCCTCTATTTAAAATATTTATTTAAAATATTTTCTCTTACCTTCATCCCCGAATTTATCGTCTTTATAATCATCATAATCTTCATACTCATCTATAAGTTCTGTTTCAGGGTATAAATCATTAACATCGGAAACATTTGAATCTGAAATTTCTGAAAAAGTAGGTTCGATTTCCGTGCAATATAAAACGATTTCCCGTCTGTCAGTCGGCGGAAGACCTTCTTCTTCATCAAGTATAAGAATTTCACATTCTACATATTTTTTCTTTTCATCATCATAAATTTGTTTAGAAATTGTGTGTGCCATGTCTATTCCTCTCATAACCTATTTGTAACTTTAATTTAACATTTTTATCTCTAGATTTAATGGGAGGAAGGGCTAATTTTTTTCGTAAAAAACAAAATACGGGTTTTAATTTTAATAAAAAATGGTATAAAGAAATTAAATGTTTCCAGTAAATATTACAGAATAAAAATTTTTGGAAAATAATTTGCTAATAAAGGGAAAAAATTGTCGGGTCACATACTAAAAACTGTTTTATATGTCGAAGACGATAAAGATATTCAAACTATCGGAAAATTAACTCTGGAAACTTTTGGTAAATTAAATGTGGTTATGTGTAATTCAGGAAAGAAAGCTCTCGAAAGAATTAAAGATGTAAAAACCAGATCTTGTTCTTATGGATGTAATGATGCCTGAAATGGATGGCATTACCGCAATGTTGGAATTCAAAAAAGACCCTGAACTTTCTAAAATATCGGTTATTTTCATGACTGCCAAGGCACAAGTGCATGAAGTCGAAAAATACAATCAAATTGGTGTTGCCGGTGTTATTATAAAACCATTTGACCCTGTGCAACTTTGTCCGCAGATATTTGAAATCTGGGAGAAATTTTATGATAAATCTACAGTCTGAATTTGAAGAAAAATTGAATATAGTAAAAATTAATTATCTTAAAAGCTTAAATGAAAAACATACTCTTTTAGGCATTTTAAAAGATTTAATGTTTAAAACAGACAATTTAAAAGATGAAAGCCTGGCTAATGCTTTTCAGGAAGCTTATATGTATATACATAAATTATCCGGTTCAAGTGCAATGCTTGGATTCAGTGAATTAGGTGAAACATCAAACAAATTAGAACTTTTATTGAAAGAATTTATAGGAAGCGATTATTCTTCAGACAAAAAAGTTGTTTGTGAAAATTTCGAAATTTTGTTAAACGAAATTGAAAAAGCTATAAAGAAGGATTAATATAAATATTCTTTATTAAACCCAAAAAATTCATGCATTAAATTAGACGATTTTTCTTAACAAGATTTAAGCACCTTCATTAAAATTCAAAAGTTTTTCTTTATTCTGCTTGAGTATGTATGTTTATGCTATATTTATTTTTAAGAAAAATTTATTTGCTGGAGTAAAACGATTCACTGCGAAACCAAAAGCTCCGCAAAGTGAAAACCGAATAAATTATGCGCCAGTAGCTCAGCTGGATAGAGTGTTTGGCTACGAACCAAAAGGTCGGGGGTTCGAATCCCTCCTGGCGTGGTCTTTATCAAAAGCAAGTCCTTTGGCTAATATGTCGAAGGGCTTTTTGTATTCATAGCCTACCTTTCCACCTTTTAAAGAAGAGTTCGAAAGTAATATTTTTAGCATTTTAGCTTTTTCTTCAGGCAATTTGTGAGAATACAATCTATAAGCGTTTGTACAGAGTTCGAGAATTTTAATTCCATGTTCAAGGTATTTTACAGATGTTTTTTCATGCGAATTTAAAACAATTTGAATTGTTTCAAGTTCATTATTCCATTGAGTATGTTTTTCAAGCCAAAATTCGTTGGTAATGTTTCCATCCAGCTTATCTATATAAATTTTTTCAAGTCTGTCTTTAATTTTTTGCTTTTGAACAGTCAAAGCATTAATTTTTTCTTCAGTAAATCTATTTTTTTCTTCCAAGCTTTGTTTTAATGCTTCAATTATCCATTTTTTATGCTCTTCATCTAGGTCTATTTTTTTAACAACCTCATCAAATTGTTCAAGAAGCTTTTCCTGCCTGATGTAATTTTTCTTTTCTTCGCATTTGCCTTTTCCGCCTGTACAATGATAATAAACATATTTACCTTTTTTAAGTTCAGCTGTTATTGAACAACCGCAAACTTCACAGGTCAGCATGCCAGCTAATACAAAGTCGTGTTCATTTCTGTACAAAGGTTTATTATCTTTTTTGAAGGCTAATTGAGCAAGCTCAAAGAGTTCTTTGCTGATTAACGGCTCATGGATACCACTATAAATAACATCATTAAATTTGAACTTTCCGATATAAAATTGATTTTTTAAAAGTCTTTCTAAATGGTTCTTTTCAATCTTTTGCCTGTTTGGTCTATAAATAAAACCTTCATTGTAAAGCTGGTCAGCTACTGTTGTTAAAGATTTATCGCCTTCAGCATATAGCTCAAAAGCTCTTTTTATAAATGGAGCTGTTTCAGGGTCTATTTTGCTAACTTTTTTATCGGTTCTTATATAACCGTAAGGTGGTTTGTTTGCATATAAAACAGCTTTAATCATCAGAAATGCCTTTCATGAGGTTTTCAATATCTGATTTTTTATACAAACGCCAGTTATTGATTGGATGGCGATAAGCTTTTAATTTTCCTGCATTATCCCAACGTCTTAATGTCATTTTGCTAACATTAAGTATTTCAGCGGCTTCTTCAATTTTTATATAATCTTTCATGTCCATATACAAATTATACAAAGTTATACATAATTAATCAAGTGTTATAAATTTCTATGTTATAATTCTTCATGAAATTTGTAAGAGTGGAAGCAGGAATATATGTTTGAGCAATGTTTTAAAAATATAGACGATATTTTATTTAAAGATGCGGGTGCTTCTAATGAGCTGGATTATGTAGAGCAGACTTCTTGGTTGTTGTTCTTAAAATATCTTGAAGATTTAGAAGCTAATAAAGAAATGGAAGCCGAATTAGACGGTCAAACATATACTCATATTATTGACAAAGCTTATACATGGAGCGAATGGGCTTACCCGACAAATTCTGATGGAAAACTAGACCATGAAAAAGCCAAAACAGGAGATGACTTAAAAGATTTTGTTGATTTAAAACTATTCCCATACTTAAAAGGCTTCAAAGAAAAAGCTGAAAGTCCTGATTCTCTTGAATATAAAATAGGTGAAATCTTTGGGGAAATTAGAAATAAAATCCAGAGCGGATATTGCATAAGAGATATTATTAATATTATTCAGACAATGAGTTTTCAGAGCCAAGAAGAAAAACATGAACTGTCTAGTCTATATGAAAATAAAATTCAAAACATGGGCAATACAGGGCGTAATGGTGGAGAATATTACACGCCTCGACCGCTTATCAAAACTATTATCAAAACAATTAAGCCCAAAATCGGTGATAGAATTTATGACGGTGCTGTAGGTTCTGCGGGGTTCTTGGTTGAAGCCTTTGATTATTTGAAAAACAGTAAACAATTAAACGTTGATGATATGAAAAAGCTTCAGGAAGAAACTCTATATGGCAAAGAAAAAAAGCCGTTGCCTTATGTCATAGCTATTATGAATATGATTTTGCATGGTGTTGAAGCCCCAAATATTATTCATACAAATACTCTTGCGGAAAATATAAGTCAAATTCAAGAAAAAGACAGATATGAAATAATTATTGCAAATCCGCCGTTCGGTGGCAAAGAAAGAGCGGAAGTCCAGCAAAACTTCCCTATCAAATCAAGCGAAACAGCTTATCTGTTCTTGCAACATTTTATTAAAAGTTTAAAAGCAGGCGGAACGGCGGGAATTGTTATTAAAAATACATTTCTTTCTAACGGTGATGCTTTTGGTGTAAGAAAAGAACTGCTGGAAAGCTGTAATTTATATGCTGTGCTTGATTTGCCAGCTAAAGTATTTACGGCGGGAGTTAAAACGGTTGTATTGTTCTTTAAAAAAGGCGAACCGACTAAAAAGATTTGGTATTACCAATTAAATTTAGAAAGAAATTTAGGCAAAACAAACCCGCTGAACGAAGGCGATTTGGCTGAATTTTTAGAATATCAGGCAAGTTTTAAAGAATCTGACAATTCTTGGTTTGTTAATCTTGATGATATTGACCCAGAAACGCTTGATTTGTCTGCTAAAAATCCGAACAAATCCGACGAAGTTATTCACAGAACACCCGAAGAAATAATGAATGAAATGTATGATTTAGACAAACAAAGTGCCGATATTCTGACAAGAATCAAGGAGTTTGTATAAATGTCGGTAGATATAATAAAAATATTTTATAATACAATTCATAGTGATACATTTTGGACGGCAATGAGTTCTGTTGCAACTTTTTTAGCTTGCTTTATAGCGTTATGGCAAACAAAGCAGAGTAACTTAAAAAAAATTAAATTTAAAATTAATACAGCTATTGCGGCTACGGGTTTTAATGATACGACTACTTTTATATGTGCAACCGTAACAAACTTAGGAAATCGTAAAGTAATAATAAAAGAATGGAGTTTCTTTTTAAAAAATAATAAAAAATACCTAATTTTAACAAATAAAACTCCTTTTTTGCCTATTGACTTACCTAAAATAATACAACCTGAAGAAACTTTAGATTTATATTTTGAATATGATAATTTTAAAAACTGTTTAATAAAAGCAATAGACGAAAAAAATTTATCAAAAAACCAAAAATTAACATTTTGTCTCAAAGATAGCACCGGTACAATTTATAAAGATAAACTGAATATTCCAGTTAAAAATATTATAGGAGATTTGGAGGTTAATAATGCCGACTAAAATTCCTGTAAATTGGGAAGAAAAAACTCTAGGTGATTTATGCACAATAAGACCTCCTAAAAGTGAGGTAAAAGACAATTTAAAGCTTGAAGATTTAGTTTCTTTTGCTCCTATGGAATATTTAGGAATTAAGTCAAAATATTTTTCTGCTCCATTGTTAAAGCCCTTAAAAGAAGTTGTAAATAATTATACTTATTTTGCTGATAATGATGTATTGTTGGCAAAAATAACTCCTTGTTTTGAAAATGGCAAGTTAGGAATTGCAACTAATTTATCAAATGGAGTTGGTTTTGGCTCAAGTGAATATCTGGTTTTTAGAACAAAACCCGAATTAAATAATCAATTTCTTTATTATTTTTTATTAAGAGAGCAATTTAGAATTGAAGGTGCAAAACAGATGAGGGGTGCTGTAGGCCATAAGAGAGTACCGCCTGATTTTATTGAAAATTATTTAATAAAATTTCCCAAAGATATTGAAGAACAACAAAAAATCGTTGCCGTCCTCGATGAAGCATTTGAGGAAATTGAACAAGCTAAACAAAATGCTCAAATAAATCTCCAAAACGCAAAAGATTTATTTGAAAGTTATTTACATGAAATTTTCACAACCAATAATGCTAGTTGGAAAAACTTAAAAATAGAAGATATTTCTGAAGTTAAAAGTGGATTTAATTTTAGTAGTAAAGATTTTTCTTCTAACAATTTTGTTAAGTCCATAAAAATAACAAATGTAGGCGTTGGGGAATTTATAGACAGTTCAGATAGTTATTTACCAGAAAATTTTAAACTTACTTACAAAAAGTATCTTGTGAACAAAGGTGAAATAGTTATTGCTTTAACGCGTACAATTATATCTTCGGGCTTAAAAGTAGCAACAGTACCTTCCCATTATGACCAATCATTACTCAATCAGCGTGTTGCTTCAATTAAAGTAAATGAAAATATTATAGATAAAAATTATATTTATTTATTTCTTCAAACAAACTACGTTATTAATTATGTTAAATCTCAAATCAATGAATTGATGCAACCGAATTTATCGATAACCGATTTAAAAAAATTACAAGTTCCATTACCCAGCTTAGAACTTCAAAAAGAAATAGTTTATAAATTAAATACTTTACAAGAACAAACAGAACAACTTGAACAAATTTATCAGCAAAAAATAGAACTGGCAGAAGAATTAAAACAATCTATTCTGCAAAAAGCCTTTAGCGGAGAGCTGATAAAACATGAATGCCTGACCTGAAAATATAAACAATGTTGATAAAATATCAACCAATGAGATATAATCAATCAATGGAAAAAGCTATAAGAGAAATAATAAAACAAGGCGAAGGGAATAAAGTTGAGTTCAAAGAATGTCAACATTCCCTCAATAAAGATGTTTATGAATCTGTATGTGCTTTTTTAAATACAAACGGCGGTGAAATTCTTCTTGGAGTAAGAGATGACGGCACTATTCAAGGTGTTCTTCCCGATTGTGTCGAGCAAATAAAAAAAGATTTTATAAACAACATAAATAATTCTAACAAGCTGAATCCGACTGTATATTTAGCCATAGAAACAGTTACTATAGACAACAAGACTGTTATTTATGTTGGAGTTCCCGAAAGTTCAGACGTTCATCGCTGTAACGGCAGGATTTTTGTTAGAAATAATGATGCTGACCAAGATATAACAGATAAAAATGCCCTTGTTGCAAAGCTTTATATGAGAAAGCAAAAATCTTTTTCAGAAAATGAAATATATCCGTTTGTTACTATAGGGGATTTGCGTTCAGATTTAATTACCAGAGTCAGAAAAACAGCCACACTCAGGAAAACTGACCATATATGGGCTGATATGGATGACATGGAACTTTTAAAAAGTGCCAAGCTTTACCATAAAGATTATTCAACAAATAAAGAAGGCTTTACCCTTGCAGCTATTTTATTATTTGGAAAAGATGAAGTAATAGCTTCTGTTTTGCCACACTATAAAACTGATTTAATTGTGCGTATTAAAAACCCTGACAGATATGACGACAGGGATATTGTAACCACTAACCTTATCGAAAGCTATGACAGAATTATGGCTTTTGTTGAAAAGCATTTGCCTGAACCTTTTTATTTAGAAAAAGATATTCGAATTGACTTAAGAAGCCGTATTTTTAGAGAAGTTGCATCAAACATACTGGTTCACAGAGAATATTTAAGCCCTTATCCTGCAAAAATGGTCATCGAAAAAGACAAAATATATACAGAAAATGGCAATAAACCTTATATTCATGGCAATATAGACCCTGATAATTTCAGACCTTTCCCTAAAAACCCCACTATTGCAGGTTTTTTCAGAGAAATAGGCAGAGCTGAAGAATTAGGCTCAGGGGTCAAAAACCTCTTTAAATACTGCAAAGAATATGCAGGTTCTGACCCGATAATTGAAGATGGCGATATTTTTACTTTAACAATTAACACCAATATTACTGCACAAGATAAAACAGCTCAGGGCGAGATTTCTGAAGAAAGTGCACAAGATAGTGCACAAGTTAGTGCACAAGATGAAATCGCTAAAATTATAGAATTTTGTAAAGAAGAAAAATCATTACAGGAAATTATGGAATTTTTGGGAGTTACACATAGAGGATATTTTAAAAATAAAACCTTAGAGCCTTTAATCGAAAAAGGTTTTATAAAACTAACAATTCCTGATAAACCGACAAGTAAAAATCAAAAATATGTTGCTGGTTCAATGGGTGAGGTAAAAAATGACTGAATGTAATTATAGAAATTCAGAATCAGATACAAGAGCTGAATTAATTGAACCTAAACTACAAGAATCATTATGGAAATCTACCGAAAGAGCTTTTATCCGTAGAGAATGGCCTATTTCCATCGGACGTATTATCAGCTCAAAAGAAAGAGGAAGCACGCTTAGTGCTGATTTTGTATTGATATACAAAAACGTTAAAGTTGCAGTCATTGAAGCCAAAAAGTCCTCTTTGAATTTTACTGAGGGAGTTACTCAGGCAAAAAAATATGCCGAGCTTTTAAAAATAAGATTCACTTATGCTACAAACGGTCATTGCCAGCAGTAAAGTTTCAATATTTGAGAACTTTGAATCAAAGCAACACGCATTTATTGAATTTGTTTTAGACCAATACATTCAGCATGATGTAACAGAGCTTGATGATGCAAGAATTTCTGAACTGGTGAATTTAAAATACGGCACTCCTCAAAATGCAAAACAACAACTCGGACCACTTACAGCTATAAGAGAAATGTTTTGCGGTTTTCAAAAATATTTATATGAAAAAGATAAGAAGGCTGGAAGTTTATAAAAAAAGGGCTTAACCAATGGAAAAAAATGCAAAGTTCAGTAATTGTCGTAAATACAGAAAGATAATATAGAAAGATGGACAAACAACCTTGCAAATTTAGTATTAATAAGCGGTAGGAAAAACTCTTCATTGCAAAATTTTGACTTTAAAGATAAAAAAGAGAAATTAAGTACACAAATTAAAGATATATTTAAAGGTAGCGAATTTGTTTTAAGCCAAGAAGAGTGGACTCCTCAGATATTAGAAAGTAGATTAGGCAAAATGATAAATTTGCTTTTTCCAGATAAAATCTAAGCAATATTTTCAAGTAAAAAAGTTCTGAACTCGTACACTAGGGCGTGTTTCTCTTTTTTAATAAAAAAGGGAAATCCAAAAAAACTTTCATAAAGGGGTTTAGTGTAATTTCCAAGCCCCTTATTTTATGTAAATATCCTATAAAATTCCTGTAAAATTATTATTTTTTTGTTTGATATATTTTGCTTCTGCTGTTTTTAGCAATATAATAAAATCAAAGAGAGTATTAATTAAAAAAGTGGATATATGCAAGATAATAATTTCTCTGAAGCTTATTATAATAAGGGCATTATTGAGTATGAGGAAGGTCAATACGACCTTTCTATTGAGAATTTCAAAAAAGCTATTGAAATAAATGACTCAAACTTTGACTATTATTACAATCTTGGTCTTGCTTACATAAAAACGGAAGAATATGATTTAGCTGTAGAAAATTTCAATAAAGCAATAACCATAAACAATAGGGATTTTGACGTTTATCAGAATTTAGGTCTGGCATTTTTTAACAAAAGTGAATTTCTTAAGGCAGCTAAAGCTTATAAAAAAGCTGTTATGCTCAATTCTAATGACCCTGAAAACTTTGAAAATGCAGGAGCTGCATATTTTTCTTTAAAAAATTATAAAGAAGCAATCTTCTATTTTAAACAAGCAGTTAAACTTGAACCCAAAAACTCAACTTATAACTATAATCTGGCTTACACTTATTATGAAAATGAAAATTATGAACTTGCAGAAGACTTCTTGATTAGTACACTTAATTATAATAGACAAAATGAAGATGCTTATCTTCTTCTCGGGAAAGTATATTTAAAACAAAATGATTCCCTGCTGGCTAAAGACAATTTTGAAAAAGTATTGAAAATAAACCCTGACAACGAAGAAGCTCAAACAGCAATAGAAGAAATTAACTCGAAGAAAAAGGCTAAACCTAAAGCTGCAAGTATAGATGAGGCAGAACCCATTGAATTAAAAGCATCAAAAGAAGATGAAATTAAAGCAGAAAATCATTTCAATTCAGCTACAGAGCTTTTTGAAAACAAACAATATGAAACTGCCCTTACGGAATTCAGGAAAACACTGACATTAATAAAAGACCATTATAAAGCGGCTGAAAAGATTAATATAATTTCAAAACTTCTAAATGAAGTAAGAGAGCTTTATAATAAAGGTTTATCGCATTTTTCCAAAAATGAATATACTCTATCAATCAACTGCCTGGAAAAAGCAGTATCTATATATCCGCATAACAATACAATTAAAGAGTTATTGAACAAAGCAATAGATAAAAATAAAGAAATGGGGCAGGCCTATCTCAAGTCCGGTCAACTTGATTTGGCAATTGAATCACTTAAAACGACTCTGGCAGAAAATCCTGAAGATACCGAAACTCTTTTTACTTTAGGAAACGTTTACCTTGAACAAGAAGAATATAGCCTTGCTTTAGATAGCCTTAGAGATACATTAAGTCTTGATCCTGAACATAAAGAGGCACAAGAAGCTGTATGGAATGTAATCCAAGAATTGAATACACACCATTATACTATCGAGGATTATTTTAAACTTATCAAGGTTTATATTAATAGGCAAGAATATCCCTATGCTCTCAAATCCTTAAAAAGAGTTCTCGAGCTTGATCCCGACAATTCAGAGGCGAAAAGCTTAATTTTAAAAGTTAAAGAGTTGATTAATCAATCTGAGTCAAGCAATAGTAATAAATAACAGGATGTTTTTAAATCAATATATTTTAATTTATAACCAATGTACCTAAAACCGTTAAATATTTACAAATCCTATAATTTCACTTAATATAAACTAATTACAAACCTGAGGAGGTACTATGAAAAAAGTATCAATTTTAAATCTCTCACTTATCGTTGTAGCTTTATTTACTGTATTTGCAGCAACATCATTACAGGCAAAAGCGCAAAGTGCTTGGGATCAATTACTGCAAATGGCTAGTGATAGTGATGATGCAGCAAATTCCTATAGTAACGGCTCATATGATTATGAAAATGCAAGTCACTATGCAAGTCATAATTTTGATACTCCATCCGATGCACCGCCGGTTGTTGATTTAAGCGGATCTAAAACATTAACTCCTTCGTTATTAAGAAATGAAGATGGCAGCAATCCTTATGCTCCAAAACAATATAATAGTTTGCATACAACACCTCCTCCTATGCCGTAAATCATAATAATTAAAGAACAATATTTATGAAATAATAAGGATTATGGGTATTCCATAATCCTTAAAAATAGAATTAAACTGATAAAAGGAAAAAATATATGTGGGTTAATTTTATTATAATAGCAATTGTCTGTGTCATTGCTTTTTTAAGCTTTTCAGGTTATTCGCTGGCAAAAAATAATACGGACGATGCTCCTACAAGAGAAAAACTTGCTAATAAGCTGTCACAACTTCCTTATGATCTTGAAAAAGATGAAATACCTCAGGGTGCAATGTGTTATAGCCAAAGTCCTCCTGAATATCAGGAACAACAAACAGAATATATTTGTCCTGTATGCGGAGAACGAACTTTTCATTATACAGGATTAAAAGATGCTCTTGAAGAAAAAGGCAATATTAGTTATCTGGACAATTATCGTAATAAAGTAAAACAAATAACAAAAATAGATGTAAAACTTGATGAATCCGAATTTTGCAAAAATTGCAGCCCAAATATAAAAAAACCAAAATATTGCATTATAGTAACTTACGGTGAAAACGCAAAGCCTCATAAAACTTGTGATGTAAGTTTAGATGATATAAACTTGCTTTATGATTTTTCAGAAGGAAAAAAAGAACATTCTATTTACTATGCTTTTTTAGAGATGGAAAAGGAAAAAATTCCCATTGAAAAATATAAAGCTCGCCTGGAAGACCTTTTGGGAACAAAATTAAAATAATTTAACTGCTTAATTATAAGGACGAATATATGTGGATTAATTTTACTTTTATTTTAATTTTATGCTTGATTACATTTATTGGATTTTCAGGTTACTCATTAGCAAAAAATAATGCTGACAAGGTTCCTAACAGAGCAGGACTTGCTAATCAATTAGCACAACTTCCTCCTAATTACGATGGACCACCTGAAGGAGCAATGTGTTATGATATGGCTGCTCCGGTGAACAGAGTACAATATCACTGTCCTGTATGCGAAGAAAGTACTTCATATTATTCAACGTTTGGGGATAATATTGGGGACTTATACAATATTCGTTTATCAATAAGCAGAATAACAAAAATAGATGTAAAACTTGATGAATCCCAATTTTGCAAAAAATGCAGCCCTGATGTAAAAAATCCGGAATATTGCATTATAGTAACTTACGGAAAAAATGCTCAACCCCATAAAACCTGCGGCATTGATTTAGTAGACTTAAGTTTGCTTTATGATTTTTCAGAAGGGAAAAAAGAACATAATAATTCCCCTATTAGTAAATACAAAGAACGCTTAGAGGAACTTCTGGGAACAAAATTAAACGATGCCGGAAAATAATATAACTTCAAAATTAGCGCCGTCTTTTCTTCCTGCTTCATGTATTCTGGAAATGACTTATAAATGCAACCATAAATGCATTTTTTGTTCCTGTCCATGGGAAGTAAATAACAGTATGAAGAAAAAAGAGCTGTCTTTACAGGAATGGAAAGACTGTATAAAACTTCTGACAGACAAAGGTATTTGCCATATAACCTTTACGGGAGGCGAAGCTTTATTAAATAAAGACCTCTTTAAAATAATTGAATTTGCCGCATCCTGCGAAGTCGAACACATTAAAACAAAGGATGAAAAGCTGATCTCAGAGAAAAAGCCTCCAAGCATAAATCTTATTTCTAACGGTACACTTATCAATAAAAATATTCTGGCTTTTTGTAAAAAAAATAATGTACACCTGAGCATGAGTTTGCCGGGACGCAGTACTTTTAAACTTCATACACTATCGGGAAACTATAAAAAAGTTCTTGAAAACTTTTCTAAAGCCAGAGAAAGGGAAATTTCCACAACGGTAAATATTACCGTAACCAAAAAAAATTTATTTGAACTATACGAAACTATCTCAGAAGCATTAATAGCCGGAGCGAACACCCTTCTGCTTAACAGGTTTCTTCCGGGAGGAAGGGGGCTTAAAAATCCTGAAAAACTTATGCTTTCAAAAGAAGAAATAACTGAAATGCTTGATACAGCAGAAGAAGTTCTAAAAACCGCTAATAGATTCGGAAGTATAGGGACAGAACTTCCTAAATGTATTGTTGATACAAGCAAATATTCTCATCTGAAAATATCAACGAGATGTTCAGCCGCAGTAAATTTCTTTGTGATCGGACCTTCTGGATTTATAAGAACCTGTAATCATTCTCCCGTTGAACTTTGCCATTTTTCTGAATACGAATCATTAAAATCTAATGAATACTGGAAAAGATTTACTCAAAAAGACTACATGCCGGCAGCCTGCAAAGATTGCGGCATTATAAACGAATGTGACGGAGGATGCAGGGAAGCAGCCCATGTTTTTAGCGGAGAAATAAATTCTCAGGATCCGATTTTTATTAAACGCTAAATTATGATAAAATTGATTTATAAAATAAGTATTTGGAGAAAAAATGTTTAAACAAATTTACAGGTTTTTATCAATACTCATCGCATCAAACCTTCTTTTTTCCCATACAGCTTTTGGGAAACAGCAAAAAACTTCCGTAGAAAAAAAACCTTCTTCCGTTAAATCTAAAAGCGGAGAATACACTACTTTATATGGAGTCCAGTCCACAGAAGATATTTATAATTCATATCAAAATAGCGCTATTAAAAAGCTTGAAAAGCTGGAAGAACTTGAAGCATCTAAACCTCAAAAACCTGTTGAAAATGATCAAAAGCCTTATGTCACAAAATACGGTGTCTTTTTTCCTGATGATATTGAGGACACCTATCCGCCTAAACCTGTTGTTAAACCTGAACCGGTTAAACCTCCTTGTGATAATAAACCTGTTGCTAAACCAAAACCTGTTACTCAAAAGCCTGATGAGAATACTTACGTTACCAAATATGGCGTATATTTTCCTGATGACATTTTTGACACCTATTCCCAGCAGCAAAACGACTGTCCTCCCGATAAAAAATCCAATTAAAGCCATATAAGAGATTTCTAAATGTTTAAGAAAAAGGTGCTTCATAATGTAGTCTGGGAGATTACATTAAAGTGCAATGCAAGATGCCTGCACTGCGGGTCTTCTGCCGGAGAAATCAGAGAAGATGAATTAAATACAAAAGAAGCTCTTAATATCTGCGACCAGCTTGCTGAAATCGGCTGTAAGGATGTAAATTTAATAGGCGGCGAGCTTTTTCTTAATCCTGACTGGCAGGAAATTATAAAAAGATTGATTCAGGGCAATATTGACGTATCTATAATAACAAACGGTATAGCTTTAACAGAAGACAAAATTAATTTTTTGGCAGAGGTGGGGCTTAAGACACTCGGCATAAGTCTTGATGGCGCAACTCCTGAAATTAACGACCACATAAGACAGGTTCCGGGGCTGTTCAATAAAATATTTAACACAATGGAATATGTTGAAAAGTCAGGTCTTAAAACAGTTGCAATAACCACTTTAAATAAAATAAACATACATGAATTAGCATTATTTAAAGAAAAATTAATGGATTCTCCGTTTAAAGCATGGCAAATTCAGCTTGCGTCACCTCATGGAAGAATGAAAGATGATTTATTTCTTGATTTATTTGAATATTATATAGCTGGCTTGTTTTTTGCACAGTCCAGAATTGTCGTTCCAATGAATAAACTTGCAATTATATGTCTTCATGACTTTGGATATTTTTCAAAAGTAATCCCCCGCCATTCTTCATATTCTCAATGGAAAGGCTGTTCGGCAGGCAAACATGTGCTTGGTATAAGAAGTGACGGCAAGGTTCAAGGGTGTTTGTCGATTTATCGGGATGAATTTACGGAAGGTGATTTAAGACAGCAATCTTTAAAAGAAATCTGGAACTCCAGACATCTTTGTAAATGGAATAAAAGAGTAAACAGATACTTTTCCCTGAAAGGTTTCTGTAAGTCTTGTGAATTTGGTCTTGTTTGCCTTGGAGGATGTTCCGATCTTGCTTATTCTTTGACAGGTAATGTCGGAGAAAACCCTCAGTGCTACCATGCAATTGAAACTTACTGGAAAAAGACTACACCACAGAATGAATTTGAAGAAATATTCAAGGAAATAACTCAGGGCTATATGGATGAAGCAGGTGTTTTTTATCTAAAATCAGGTAAAGCGATTTCTAATGATTTTGTTGACAGCCTGAATATAGAAGGTGAAAGAAAAAAACTTATTAAATTAATTGCATTAGTTTAATAATTAAGGATTTCAAGATTATATTTAGGGTAAAATAATATTGAAATTAAAGGATTTATAATGATATTTAGAAAAAACCCCGAAGAAAAAGAGCAAAAACAGCTTGAAATGGCTAAGCTGGAAACTCAATACGAACAGTTTTTGGCTGAAAAAATCTCGGAAAAGAAAAATGTTCTTTTAGCCAAATATCCTGAAATTAAAACATTGTTTGAAGGCTGGCTATACGGAGTTTATGTTGCCATATTAGACAACCGGCAAGCAGCTGAAGAAAAAGGCAAATTATATTATTTATTTGAAAACATTCCCGAATCCAGCGGCAAATACAAATTAAATTACGAAGTCATCAATAATAACTGTATTTCTAAAACCTCGGAGCTGAAAAACTTTCCTAAAGCATATTTAACTATTTTAAAAAGGCATAATTTTGATTTAAAAAAAGATGAATTTTATATAAATGAACTCATAGCATCTCATTCTTACAAGCTTGATGACGCTTTTTATATTCATTATGCAGACTATAACAGCCTTAATAACAACATCAAAAACCTTATTCCTTTAGACAAAGATTTTTTCTTCGGATTAAGTGAAGACGAACAAAAAAATTTAGCGAAACCGCAGCAATATATTCCTGAAAAATACAAAGCAGAACAAAAGAAAAAACCTAAAGAGGTAATTAAAATGGAATATAGAGCTTGTGATCTGTATTATAATCATAAAATTCCTGTTGAAAAGATAGCTGCGACTTTAAGAAACAGGTTAAAGAAAGCTGATATTCAAAGAATAGTTAAGCTTTATTCTCATTTCAAAAAATATAATGCAAATTAAAGGTTGAACTTATGCCGGAAAATAAAAAACAAGAACTTAAAAAAATTAAAAAACCGCAAAAAATTAATATAAAAATTTCCGGTCTTGATATTGATAAAGCCGAATATCAACAAATAGTTTTATCTAATTCCAATTTTCCTGACAGAGATTATTATAAGCAAAATTATTATGATTAAGTTATTTTGTTAAGCATCGTTTTTAGGTTCGTGAATTACTTTTAAATAAGTTTGATTAGCTTTTCTAAGTCTTGTGCTGACAGTATTTCCTGCTTTTCTAAGAATATTTATTGCTAATTCAGGCTTTCTTTTGATTATTTTTTCAAAAGAAGCACAACCAAATCTTGTAACAGTTACGGGAGTTATGGTCATAATGCTTGCTGATCTTGTTCCGGGTGAAATCAGAGCCATTTCTCCAATTACCTGGGGAGCATTAAACTGTGCAAGCTGTTCTTGGTGTCCATCTTCTGCATTTTTTAATACTATTACAGAGCCATCCATTATAAAAAATAATGAATCCTGAACTTCACCTTCTCTAAAAATATACTTATTTTTATCATAATAATAAAGATCCAGCATTTCTGATAATATTTTAAGGTCTGCATCAGACAGATCATTAAAAAAAGGAATCCTTGCTATTTCATCAATTGTTAATTGTCTTGAATTTCTCGGCATTGAATAAAACCTTTCATAAAATAATCTGCCTGTTTAATTATATTAAATTTGAGCTTAATATAAAGCAAGATAATAATAAAAATAATTGTTTAAAGATTGGAATCTAACCAAATTATGAAAATTACTACAGGCAATCTTGGCTTAGTATCATATGCGTTTGAAGAATCATTTCGATATCTGGGATTTGAAATGATTCTGCCGCCTCTAACCAATTCACTTTCTCAAAAACTTGGCGAGGAAAATCTAAGGTCAGAATTATGTCACCCGCTTAAGCTGTTACTGGGTAATTTTTTAACAATAAAAGATAAAAAGCCTGATATAGTTATATTATACAGTGGCTGCGACCTATGCAACTTAACTCCTATCAATGATATTTTCCTTGAAGTTTTCGAAAAATATTCCTGGAATCCAAAAGCTTATTATATGGATATTACAAGAACAAGCTATTTTTTGCGGGATTATTATAATAATCTTAAAAAAATAACCGGAGCATCAACCCTTAAGATAATAAAAGCTATCGGGCTTGGTTTTGGAAAACTCTTTTTATTTAATTATCTTGACGATGTTTTTTGTGTGATAAGACCAACTATTAAGGACTTTAATACAGGAGAAAACATCTATTTAAAATTATTTCAGAAAATTATAAATGCCAAAAACCTTTCAGAATACAAAAAAATAAAAAAAAACATTAACAAATTATTAAAAACATATCCTCCTGATCATAACAGTCTTCATTTTGGATTAACAGGAGATCCTTTTTCTTTAAGAGAACCTTATTCTCACCAGTTCACCGATCGCAAGCTCGGTTATATGGGAGTTATTGTTGATAAAGGAAATAATAAATTAATTAAGAAAAAAAAGGTCTCAAAATTAGAACTTAAAAAGTTCATCACAAACAATCACGGGGTTTTTACCCATAATGCAATAACAAAAATAAATAATTACACAAATAAAGCATACGACGGAATAGTTTTTATTTCTCCGTTTAACTGCACACCAAATGATTCATTGAGAAATCAATTAAGTATGATTCAGGAAAAGACAGGAACACCGATGCTGTCACTAATTTTTGACTCACATACAAGCTCAACAGGTCTTCAAAGTCGTCTCGAGGCTTTTATTGAGATGGTTTACAGAAGAAAAAATCTAAAGCAGGAGCCGAATGAATAAAAAACAATGGATAATATGCGGCAATTGTATTTATCTTGATAAATGCCCTGCCGGTAAAGCTAAACTAATAAATATCGATGTTAATTCTTCTATTTATAACGATATTGGCTGTTATGATCATGAGCAAATCAGCCCAAAGCAAATGAAATTATTTTAAAAAATGAACTTATTCTCAAAAATTTCGTATATGTATATGTAGGGTAAAAATTTCAGAAGAGAGAAGTTTTATGAGAATGAAGAGAAGCACAAAAACTGCTGTGTTATTACTTAGTTTAGTCATCATGTTGGGATTCGCAAATTGTGCAATGGCTCGCAGCCATCACAATTCACCTTCCAGAAACGTTTTAGGCTTAACAATCACATTGAAAGGATTAAACAACCAGCATAATTACTACCATCCGAATCAGGGAAGATACTCTTATTATCCGGATTATTACATGACAAGAAGAGAGCTGGCGATGCAGGAAAGATATCTTTACCAGCATAGAAAAGTCTCATATAATTGTCATGACAGAAGACGTATAGACTATTATAGATATTAAAATTAGTTTATTATCAAAGGGTTTCGGGAATATACCCGAAACCCTTTTTTATGAAAAAACTCAATATTATCACCAATAACTAAATTTTTAAAAAATTCGCTCTGGAAGTCAATAAATTTCTTTATAAACCAATTGTAAAAAAATTGTAATATTGTATATATAAATACAAATACAATTAGTATATTTTTTATGCTTATTTTAAAATATGTGAATATTTACATTCTCTGCACCAGAAAAAGGATTCTCAATTTATGTCACAAGATATTAAAAACTTTATTGATGATATACCCAATATTCCTTCTATGCCATCAATTGTCTTAAATTTGCTCGATGAATTAAACAAACCGGAACCTGATATTATAAAATTATCTGCAACAATGTCCAAAGATATATCCTTAACAACTCAACTATTAAAACTTGTTAATTCCGCTTATTTTAGTTTTTCTTCAAGAGTAAATAATGTTACTCAAGCATCTGTATTGATTGGTTTAAACAGACTGAAAAGTTTAATTATAAGCTCGGCAATAAAACCTATGATAGTAACCGTATGCGGAAAAAATTTATGGGAACATTCAATCAGATGTGCTGTAGGATGTGAAATAATTGCTAAAAGCTTGGGGGATGACAGAAAAGAAGAAGCTTTTGTTGCAGGACTTTTGCATGATGTAGGAAAAATAGTTCTGGAACTATATAACAGCAATTATGCAAGAGACACCCATAATCAATTTTCACAAAGTAATGAAAGAATACATCAGGAAAAACAATTATTTGGCTTTGCTCATCCTGAAGTCGGAAAAGAATTAATTTCAAAATGGAGTCTACCCAATAATATCGGTGAACATGTCAATTATCACCATAATCCGATTCAATCTTCCGACAAATTAATTACAAGTTATGTTTATGTTGCCAATAGACTTGCACAAGAAAATCTTATGTACCCGATTGTTGATCCTGAAATTTCTGAAAACCTTGATTTTGAAGTTTCTGATCCTGTAACCTTGAGAGAAGAAATTTTTGCAGTTTCTCAGCCGATTATTGATGTTTTTTCAGGCAAAACAGATATTAAAACTCTATATAAAGCTGGCTAAAATTTTATAGCTCACTAAATTTTTCACTAACACTTGTGTTAAATAACTTGAATCACCAATTCTTTAGCCCTCAAACTCACACTTATCAAGCCCGACACGCTTACAAATGAAGCTGTCAACAATCTTGTCAGGTAATTTCGTTAAAATTTTCGAAAGAAAATGCGCATCTTTTCCGACAAGATAACGGGTTTGGGGATTTTTAGAGGTCAAAGCATGAAGTATTGCTTTAGCAACCTGTTCAGGGACTGCCCCACTTCTTTCAACTCTTTTTAAAGTCCTCTCAAGAAGATTTCTGTATACAACCCCATAATATTTTTCAGCCTCTGGAGGCATTTCTGCGACTATATCCTCCACGAGATTTATGGATTTTTGCCAGATAGGGGTTTTTATAACGCCCGGCTCGATAATGGAAACAGGGATTCTCCAAGGTCTTAATTCTCTTCTCAAGGAATCTGACAATCCCTCAACAGCAAATTTTGAAGCAGCATAAGCACCTTTGAACGGAAAAGCTGTAAATCCCGCTATAGAACTTGTATTTACAATTCTGCCCTTTCCTTTTCTTATTAAAGGAAGCATTTTCTGAATTACGGCAACTTGCCCGATTACGTTTATTTCAAGCTGATGTCTTAGCCTGTCTATCGGCAAGAACTCTAGCGGTCCTGCTACAGCAATTCCTGCATTATTTACAAGCCCATAAAGCCCGTTATCTCCTAATATTTCCGAAACCTTATTAAAAGCCTCATTAATGGAATCCTGATTAGTTACCTCTATAAAAATCGGAGTGATATTAAGATTTTCATCTCTTAGTTTTTGGGCATCTTCTTCTTTTCTAACCCCTGCCAAAACCTGAAAACCGTTTTTTGCGAGAGTTATAGCGGAAATTCTTCCTATTCCCGAGGAAGCGCCTGTTATGAGAATATATTTCATGTATTGCCTCTTTGTTATAAAAAATTTTATACAAAGTTATTTTATAACATTATGGCTTTATTTTAAAATTTGATTTTATCTCCAGCCGCGTCCGCGTTCACTTAAAAATACGGCTTTCTGAAGCACTCCTTTTAAGCCTTTTGCTGGTTTTTCTCCTGTATCAAAAGCATCGGGCTGTTTTAACTCACTTATAAATTCGTCAATGACTTCTTTAGTGACGGAATCCATAGTAAATATATGTGCATAATGCCTTTCTTCGTCGTTAATTAAAAGCGTTTCACAAGAAAGAGAATGTTTATAAACAATTTTGTCATTAGGTTTTCTAAAACGCACCGTTAACGCTAAAGGCGTTCGCTCAACAAACAAATCAATTTCCGAGTGATATTCCTGGATAATTTTGAGCTGCTCTTCTGCATAATCTGCAAGATTTTCACATCTGACAGCTCTATTTATCAAAGTTTCATAAGAATTTTGAGCAAGAAAATCCCAAATAAGTACAGGTGATAAACCATTACGTGAACCCGCAAATGTAGTGTCAGGAGAACCGATATATTCAGGCGCATCCGGCGGAACTAACTGATATTTCACTTTTGTCATAAAAATACCGCAGGGCCAAGGAGTTCCAATCCATTTATGTCCGCTCGTAACAATAGAATTAACAAACGGAAGTCGAAAATCAAAAATCGGTCCACAGGAGTCTATTTTACCCTGTTTATATGCCATTTCCAGAAAAGGCATATATGATGCCCCCAATGCACCGTCCACATGGATCCAATAACCGTTACGGACATCTGAATGTCCCTCTTCATCATAAATAACGCCGCGATTTACCAATCCATATTTCTCAAAAATCGGCATTAATTTCTCGCCTATGAGTTTCACATCATCATAAGCACCCTTGAAAGTTGTTCCATAATTGCAGCAAAGAAGGATAGGATAACCTTTGGATGCAAAAAATTCCACAAGAATAGTGAGTTTTTCTACATCAATTGCACCGGGACCACCATTTCCATTCAAAGAAGGTACTTCAAAAAATTCTTTCGTCCATTCACCTGTCGAATTTAACGGATTTTGACCGGAATAGAATTTTTTTCCTATATCGTAAAACGTCGGAACCTGAAGGACGCGCATTGCTTTAATGATTGAATAATGAGTATCCTCCGAAAAGAATGCTACAGGAGTATAAGCATTAGGATTACCTTCTACAGGAAGCGCATGAATATATTTTGTTCTGTGTTTTCTGGTTTTATATTCATTTCCATTGTCAATTAAAAGCCTTTTTCCTGCCAAATAATCTCTTGCATTCCAAATCCCGTAAAGGTTGCCTTCTGTACTTCCCATTGTTAACGCATAACCCCAATAACTTTCAGGGTTTTTAAAATCATGCGGTGTTTTAGCATTCCAGAGTTTTGCATAATAGTCAAGCACAGCTCTTTCTATAGCCTTGCTGTTCGGAGTATAATTTCCGGAAACAAACGGATCACCAATATTATTAATATGAAAATTCAAAAATCCTTTAATATCTTCTTCATAATTTAAAGTTTGAACGTTTTGATACCCTAAAAAATGCTTGCTTTGACAGTCGACATGACCAATATAACTATCTAATGCTTTTTTGCGATCGATTAAACTCAATCCTTCAGGTGACAACTTAAAAAGTTTTTCATCAATCATTATTTACTCCATCTTTTTTAACCAAGATGAAATTAATTTTAAAAGCAACTTTGAGATATTAAAATTCACTATTTGTATAAAAAATTAGATTTTTAAAGCTATTATTTTTGTAATTTTAAAAAATAAATTTTTCTTAAACCTCAATATTCTCAATAATTTTAATTAGCTTATGGGCAGAATTTTCCCAACTGAACTCAGACTGCCTTTGATAACCTTTTTGAATCAGCTCATTTCTTAATTCACAATTATTTAAAATTTTATCTATACCCCCGGCTATATCGTCAACCTTATAAGGATCGGCATAATAAGCCGCATCCGCACATACTTCAGGCAAACTGGTGACATTAGAAGCTACAACAGGACACCCGCAAGACATTGCCTCAATCGCAGGAATCCCAAAACCTTCATAAAAAGAAGGAAAAACCAAAAGCTTTGCATTTTTATAAAAATTCGCAAGTGTTTTATCATTTATATAGCCTGTCAGAATAATATTTTTATTTAATTTAATTTCATTAAGCATATTTTGATCAGAAAAATGCTTTAATTCAGCTCCTACAACAACCAGCTTCAAATCCTGAACCTGTAGCATATTAAAAGCTTCAATAACATTGCAAAGATTTTTTCTCGGGCTTAAAAACGATGCAACAGCTAAAATATAATCCCCGTATTTATTCTCAAAATCTTCATTCGAATATTCTTGAAATTCTTTTGAAACAGCGTTATAAACTATTTCTATCTTATCAGGATTTATATTAAAGGTTTTTATGATGTCATGTTTTGAAAAATCGCTGACAGTTATTATTTTTAACGCATTTTTAAGCAAAATCGGAGCAAAAAACCTGTAAATATAAGGGAATTTTTTCGAGAACCATTTTTTATTCTTCATAAAAATCAAATCATGAATAACTATAATGTTTTTCGAATGAAATAAAGGCGCTGTATTACGCATATTAAGAAGAAGAGGATTTTTATTTTTTGAAAGATAGTATTTTAAATCAATTTGTTCCCACAAAAATCCTGTAAAATTCCCTATAATCTCTACACCCAGATATTCTGCAAGTTCATGATGAATTATATTCTTTGGAGCGACAAATTTTATTTCGTCATTAAAAACTTTTTTGAGCTCTTTAGCTATTTCTATAGCATATCTTTGCACCCCTGTTATCTTTTGAGTAAGAAATAGGGCGTTAATAACTATTTTCATCAAAAACCTCATAACAAATGCTTCTTTATCAGCTGTTTATTAAACAGCCCCCTTCTTTTAAAGTTTATTTCAAACACAGCCAAATCTTCATTAATTACAATAGGTTTGTAAACTTTATTTAACATTATATGTATTAATTAAATACAAAAGTTGTTTAATTACTTTTAATGGTCAAAATCACGATTTCAGGCAATACCCCGAATCTTACAGGAATCATACTTGTTCCAATACCTGTACTGACATATAAATCTTTATTGTTTTCATGAATATGACCAAATGCATAACGTTCTCCAAATCCTGACGGCACAATCAACCTTCCTGCAAAAGGAAGATCAACCTGCCCGCCATGTGTATGACCTGCTATGGTTAAATTCACCCTGTCAGGAATGAACGGGAAAACATCAGGATTATGGCTTAACAATAAAATAGGGCTTTTGCCGTTTATTTTACTTAATGCTTTATCAATATCAGGAAATCTTTTTATTAAATCCGCAACTCCCGCAATCCATAATGGTTTCCCATTAATAATTAATTCTTTGGCATTATTTTCCAGTACTGTTATGTTTTTATTTTCTAAAGCTAAAGTTACTTTTTTCCCGTTATACCCCCAGTCATTGTTCCCTAGAACAGCTATAATTCCATATTTCGACTTTAATTTTGACAAAATACCAGCTACCAAATCAGGTTTTACAAAAGTTTCTCCAATAACACCATTACTTACGAAATCGCCCGGTAATAAAATCAAATCAGGATTTTCTTTGTTGGATAATTCTACAATTTTCCTTATTTTGTCAGCATTTATAAAAGGTGCACCTGCATGAATGTCTGAAATTACTGCTATTTTAAGATTATCGTGTTTTTTATCCCAATTATTGAGTTTTAAAGTTACTTTATGAACAACAATTTCATCAGGCTCAATAAAAAAACCTATAACAAATAAAATTGAAAAAGTTAATAACAGCAGGGTTTTTATGACATTTTTTAATGAAGATTTTTTCATGTTTTACGAATATTTCTTTAAATAAGCTTCAATAAATTCATTGATTTCACCGTTCATGACAGCGTCAACGTTGCCTGTTTCATAGCTTGTGCGATGATCTTTTACAAGACTGTACGGATGAAAAACGTAAGACCTTATCTGACTCCCGAAATTTACGTCCATAGCCTCACCTTTAAGCTCGGAGGCTTTCTTTTCATGCTCTGCCTGTTTTAATGCAAGAAGTTTTGAAGCCAAAAGCTGCATGGCATTTTCCCTGTTCTGAAGTTGCGAACGTTCTTGCTGACATTTTACAACAATTCCGCTAGGTTTATGAATTATTCTGACGGCAGACTCAACTTTATTTACGTTTTGACCGCCTGCGCCGCCTGCACGCATTGTTTCAACTTCTATTTCATCAGGATTAATTTCAACTTTTGACTCAATGTCAGGCACGACAGGACTGACTTCCAGAGAAGCAAAGCTTGTTTGACGTTTTCCATTGGCATTAAAAGGAGAAATTCTGACCAGTCTGTGAACTCCTTTTTCTGCTTTTGCGTAGCCGTAAGCATATTTTCCGCTAACTTTTATGGTAGCGCTTTTAATTCCTGCTTCTTCACCATCTGAAGTGTCGAGAATTTCAACTTTCCATCCTTTTGATTCAGCCCATCTAAGATACATTCTGAGAAGCATTTGAGCCCAATCCTGCGCATCTGTTCCGCCTGCACCCGCATTTACAGTTAAAATAGCATCAGAAGAGTCGTATTCCCCGCCAAGTTTTTTTTGAAGCTCCCATTTTTCAAGTTCCGAAGTTAATTTTGTCAAAGTTGTTTCTATTTCAGGATAAACAGACTCATCCTGCTCTTCTTCAGCCAACTGAATAAGAATTTCAACATCTTCAGCTTGTGTTTTCCAGTTTTTATATTCTTCAAAAGAATTTTTAATCTCGCTTAATTCCTGTGCAAGCTTTTGTGCTTCCTGCGGATTATCCCAAACATCAGGTTCCTGAAGCTTTTTCTCAAGCTCTATTATCTTTTTATTCGAATTCTCTGGGTCAAAGACAACCTCTTACCTGATTCAGGATTCCGTTAATTTTTTCGAGTTCTTTTTTATATTCTATGGTCATTATTATTTTCCTTACTTTTTGTCTGATTAATTACCTTAATTGTATCAAATTATTACAAGAATAGGTATGATTTTAGCAACTTTTTTCCTTTACAGGATTTGTATATTTAGAAAATCAAATTAAATAAGGAAAAAACATGATTGTAAACAACATTAATCGCTCAAATTATTCTCTTTATAAAACACAAACAAATAAACAGACACCATCATTTGGATTCAGACTCGGACTTAATCTTAGACCTAATCCTGAAAGAGTTAAAAATGGATTAATACATGAAGGTGTAAATTTGGGAATAGGTGCTTTCTTAAGTCAAGCTGCCAATTTGCCTTTATTAGAATCCTTTGTCATCGTTAAAACCGTAAAAGATGTTTTAATGACAGCAAAAAATTATGTTTTTGCGCCGACAAACTTTAAATTACAAAAAATGATAATGAAATATGACTATCCCTCTAATATGTTTCGACCTGCTATGGCAGCAGTTGATTCCCTTGGAGATAAACTTATCGCTAAGTTTAAAAAACCAATTTAATTTTATTTTTTGTAACTACTTATAAAATTATCAATAGACCTGTCCCATGTTTTTTCAGCCTGTGAAGGGAAAAAACATCCCGGAAGTTCTTTTTTGCTGCGATGATAAGCCACACATTCGCAACAAAGTCCTCTTCTTGAACATCCGTCATAGCTACAAGTGCAATTTTGAGAATTTTTTGCGGTTTTACATTCCATTATTTCACAATCCTACCTTAAAATATTGCTATTTGCCCCACAGCATTTTTTGAATTTCTGACCGCTTCCGCAAGGACATGGGTCATTTCTTCCAATTTTTTCACCTGAAGCTTGAGCATTTTCAGTTAAAAATGCAGGTATAAATGCTTCCGCTGCTCTTGAAAGAGGCGTATCTATCACATCAGAATGTTCTTCCTGCATATGCACAACCTGAACTTCAAATTTTGTCCTGAAAAGGTGTGCAACGGTTTCCCTCTGAATTTCATGCATCATATCGTTAAACAGGTCAAAAGCTTCCCTTTTATATTCTATGAGAGGATCTTTCTGCCCGTAAGCTCTAAGACCTATACCTTCTCTTAAAATATCAATATTATGAAGATGGTCAATCCATTTGCTGTCAATAATTCTAAGAAGAGTATCCCTTTCAAGCATTCTCATTACACTGTTTTCAGAACCGGAAACCTGTAATGTATATTCACCTTCTTCATGATTCTCCAGCATAATTTTGTTATAAAAAGCAACTATATCATTTTCATGATTTTCATAAGCAGAAATAGCCATTTTTTTGAGCTTTTCAAGCAAATCAACATACTTAATATTTTTCACATCTTCAATAGAAACACTTGAAAGCTGCGGAATAACAGAATGAATAGCTTTTACAAGGGATGTAAGCGTTTCATCGTCATATTCCTGATAAGGTGTTTCAGGACTGATATAAACAGACATGATCCTGTTTAATTCCTGCTCAATCATATGAACAACGTCTTCATAGATATTTCCACCTTCAAGAACCTTTCTTCTCTGTGCATAGAAAAGTTCTCTCTGTCTATTCATAACATCATCATATTCGAGAACGTGTTTTCTTATGTCAAAGTGGTATACCTCAACCTTTTTCTGGGCTGATTCTATGCTTTTGCTTACTATTCCTGCTTCAATAGCCATATCTTCTTCTACATTAAGCATATTCATTAAACCGCTGATTTTTTCCCCGCCGAAAATCCTCATCAAATTGTCTTCAAGGGAAAGGAAAAATCTTGTAGAACCAGGATCGCCCTGTCTTCCTGCTCTTCCTCTCAACTGGTTATCAATACGCCTTGATTCATGTCTTTCTGTACCTATAACATAAAGCCCGCCAGCTTCAACGACTCTTTCATGCTCTTCCTGCGTAACCTGATAAGCTTTATCAAGAGCCTCGTTTTTAATTCTTTCATACTCTTCAGAAGAAATTTATTCTTTCTTCAAACCTGAAAGCATTTCTTTTGCAAGAAATTCAGGGTTTCCTCCGAGAATAATATCTGTTCCGCGACCCGCCATGTTTGTTGCTATTGTAATAGCGCCAAATCTACCCGCTTGAGCAATTATAGTCGCCTCTTTTTCGTGGTGTTTTGCGTTTAATACGTTATGTTTAAGCCCTTTTGCCGTTAACATTCTGGACAAAAGTTCGGATTTTTCGATGCTTATTGTACCTACAAGTATGGGTCTTCCCTGAGAATGAACTTGTTCTATCTCCTCAACCAGAGATTTAAATTTCTGTGTTTCGGTTTTATAAATAACATCAGGAAGATCTTCTCTTATGTCAATTCTGTTTGTCGGTATTTGCGTAACTTCAAGACGATAAATCTTGCCGAATTCAGCTTCTTCAGTAATAGCAGTACCCGTCATGCCGGCAAGTTTAGGATAAAGCCTGAAAAGATTCTGGAAAGTAATACTTGCGAGTGTCTGACTTTCATCCTGAATTTTAACGTTTTCTTTTGCTTCAACAGCCTGATGAAGCCCGTCACTCCAGCGGCGTCCTTCCATCATTCTTCCCGTAAATTCATCAACTATAACAACTTCACCGTTTTTTACAACATAATCAGTATCTATCATAAACAGTTCTTTTGCTTTCAAAGCCTGTAAAAGATAATGTGCAAGCTGCGTTGAGGCATCAAAAATATCGGGGACATTTAAAAGTTCCTGAGCTTTATCTATGCCTTCTTCTGTGAAAATTATATTTTTGTTTTTTTCTTCAACTTCGTAATGAACATTTTTTTCGAGTTGAGGAGCAATTCTTGCCATTGTTTTATAGGTTTCTGCTGATTTTTCAAGTCTTCCGCTAATAATTAAAGGTGTTCTGGCTTCATCGATAAGGATACTGTCTACTTCATCGACGATCGCAAAGTTATAAGGTCTTTGACAACATTGTTCAATACTTCCTGACATATTGTCTCTCAGATAATCAAAACCAAATTCGTTATTTGTTCCATAAGTAATATCAGCCTGATAAGCTATTTTCTTTTTATCAAAATCTTTTTCCGCCATATCTGAAAGAACAAGACCCACTTCAAGCCCTAAAAACTTGTAAATTTTGCCCATCCACTCGCTGTCACGTTTTGCAAGGTAATCGTTTACTGTAACAATATGAACACCTTTTCCTGTAAGTGCATTTAAGTATGCCGGCAATGTTGCAACAAGTGTTTTACCTTCACCTGTTCTCATTTCTGATATTTGCCCCTGATGAAGAACTATTCCGCCTATCAGCTGCATATCAAAATGACGCATATTAAGTGTTCTTTTTCCTGCTTCTCGCACTACAGCAAAAGCTTCCGGAAGAATATTTTCTAAAGCTTCTTTTTCTAGAGCTTTATCTCTTACTAAATCGTCTGATCTTTGCCTGTCTTGATATCTTTGTTTAAATTCCGCTGTTTTTGCCTTTAATTCCTCATCTGAAAGCTGGCTTATTTCGGGCTCAAGAGAATTTATGTATTCAACTGTAGGCTGAATTTTTTTAATTTTTCTTGCGTTTGGATCTCCCAAAACCTTTAATAATAAATCTATCATTTTTTATATATATCCCCAAATTAATATTTTATTCTCTAAAATTTTACCATATACAAAATTTCTTACACATTACATTTCTAATCTTATTGGCTATCAAAACGGCTATATTGTTTCCTGCCCAACTGGGTACTACTGTTGATAATAAACAAATTGATGCTGCCGCTCTCACTTTCTTTATTTACACTTAATTTAACTGTATGATTACTCCTGTTAAAAATTACGGTTTAATAAAGGTAAATTTAAAATTGGAAAAATTATAAATTTTTGGAGTAAACTATGGATTTAACATCATTAATAGGTCCTATAGCCGGTCTGACGCTTATTATGTTAGCATATGCTATGGAAGGCGGCACCATAGGGTCACTAATACAGATAACTGCTGCCATGATTGTATTTGGCGGAACTTTTGGGGCAGTTATTTTCAGTTTTTCTCAGGAACAGCTTCTTTCTGCAATGAAAGCAACAAAAAGAGTATTTTTTAATCAGCATGTCGATCAAAAAGAAATTATCACAGAAATCGTTAGATATGCAACAAAAGCCAGAAAAGAAGGCGTTATTGTTCTTGAAAAAGAAGCAAAAAATGCCAGCGATCCTTTAATAAAACTTGGACTGGAAGCGGTCAGCGATGGAGCTGATCCTTCTCTTGTCAGAGATTTAATGGAAACGCAGCTTGCTCAGATGGAAGCCTCCTCTCTAAGTGATATGAAAGTTTGGGAAGCAGCAGGAGCTTATTCACCCACATTTGGGATTATCGGTGCAGTAATGGGGCTTATTCAGGTAATGAAAAACCTTTCTGACCCTTCTGCTCTCGGAGCAGGTATTGCAGTTGCATTCGTTGCTACTATTTACGGTCTAATCGGAGCAAATTTAGTATTTATTCCCATAAACACTAAAATTAAAAATAAAGACCACCATGTCTTTCTTGCAAAACAAATGATGATTGAAGGAATACTTTCAATTCAGGCCGGAGAAAGTCCTGCATTAATCGAAAGAAAACTTCAGGCTTTTATTCTTGAAGAAGCTGACGCGCATGGCGGCAAAAAATCTTCTGAAGAGATTATGGTTTAATATAAAATAGAAAACAAAAACCTTAAAAATTTTTAAAGTGAGAATTTTTTAAAATGGCAAGAAAAAAACATGCTGAAGAACACGTGAACCTCGAAAGATGGCTCGTATCTTACGCTGATTTTATTACCTTGCTGTTTGCGACTTTTGTTGTGCTTTATGCTCTTTCTCAGATTGATCTTGCCAAATTCAAAGATTTAAAAGTTTCTCTTGCCAAAGCTTTTTCCTCCTCACCAACTCTTCTTCAGGGTGACCCTGGAATGCTCAACAAAAATAATAGTGTAATGGATTCAGGAGGACAACAGGATAACCAGAATTTAATTCCTCCAATACTCGATGCACCTTATGCAAAAAAAGAAGAATCTGACTTTAAGGATGCTATGAATAGCATAGATAGTAAAAAACTAAATGAAACTAAAGGAATAAAAGCAGAAGTAACCGAAAGAGGTCTTGTAATAAACCTGGTCGGAAATGTTATTTTTGAATCAGGTACTGCCACAATAAAAAAAGATTCTTACAAAACCCTTGCAGAAGTAGGAAACATGATTAAAACCAAATTTCCTAATCATTTAATAAGAGTTGAAGGACATACGGATAATTTACCAATGAGTTCATCCCTTTATCCTTCTAACTGGGAATTATCTTCTGCTCGTGCATCTTCAATTGTTCGTCACATGATTGGCAACTTTAGTATTTCAAAAGACAGGTTCAGCGCTTTAGGTTATGCTGACAGCAGACCGATTTCCTCTAATACCACAGAAACAGGAAGAAAAGAGAACAGACGCGTTGAAATTGTTATACTGAGAAATAATTTATTAAAAACAGAAACTTTATCCAAAGAATTCAAGAAAGACCTTAAAAAAGAAATAGATAAATTTAAAGACGTTACAAAACAAGAGAAAAAAGACCCTTCAACAACCAGCGACGCAGTTAAAAACCTGTTAAATGAAGGTAAAACAAAAGGCAATGTTATAATATTTGACAATTCTAACGATGCCTACAAAAAAGATGCCCAACAAATACTGAAAGAACTCAAGGCAAAAGAACAGCAAGCCGAAGAAGACTCAAAAATCAGAAAACAAATATTTGCAAGCGGTGTAAGAAAACAATTCTAAAAATTTAAAAGTTAATTTATAAAGTATCGGAAAGATTTACCTGTACTTTGCCTACATCATAGCTTGTTAATTCTACGATTATATTGTTTAGCCCTTCTTGCAACTTTAACCCGCTTTTCATAACACATGTAATTTCTTCATTAAATTTGACAAGCAAAGGGTTTTCTGAAGAAATTTGCTCGGCTAAAGTTTCTGCTCCTGATTTTATAATCTGAATAACAGAAGAATTATAAAGAGTGTCATTAATTTTTACAAAATTAATTCCTGTTATAAGCCCCGGTGCTAAAATATTTTTTAAATCAAAGGCAATACCTTCTTCGATATGCCTCAAACTGCCTTTTTTGTAGATTTTTTTAAGTAAAAAACTTGGAAGAATTGTCAAATCAAACCTCATGTATTTTTTCAAAACTATCAAACCAGCTATTAAATAGATACCAGACTAAAAGTTTTAATGTTTCCTATTATTATTTTAACACATGTTTGTTCTTGTTTATAGTCTTTAAAATCCTTACTATCCTCTTCTCTATCCCAAATTATCAATGAAAGCTTATTCTCTGATTTTAAAAATTCTTCAGGCAAATAAAACTTGAATTGAGGACCTTTTGATTTCCAAAATCTTCCGATTAAACTACCGTTCAAATAGATATCAGCCTTATTAAAAGCCACTTCCGATAAATCAAGAAACAGGGGATTATATTTATTATTATTTTCAACAAGTCTGAATTTTGCACCTAACCAGATCAAATAAGAATTTTCCGAGGAATTTTCAAGGTCTTCTTCAGGAGCAAAATCCCATTCTTCAATCTGCGGAGTCAATCCGCCTCTTATTCTCCATTCAATGGCTGCTTGGTTGCTCGCCTTAAACGGCATTTCGGTCTGGGCTTTTATCTCCTGCCCGCCCTTCAGCCTCTGCTCGCAATCCGCTTGTTCAGAACTTGTCTTTAGTGATATTATTCCTCTTGGCATAACAAGTTCATTCTGAAACCCCTTATCAAACCCAAGATTTTGCACAAGAACCGTTAATTCGTTCTTACTTTTATTTAAATCCTTCTTGCCAACATTAATAGTTATCGTTTCTGAAAGTTCATGCCCGTGTTCAAAAACATGCGAATCATGAGCATATATTTGTTTTCCATTAAAATAAACCGCATAACAATGCTTTGCATTTATTTCAATCTGGTCGGGAACGTGCTTTAAGGATGTTTTGTACCAGATATAGTCATCATAAACTTCATTTGAAATACAATCCAACTTTTCTTGTTCTTTTAATAAATCCCAACTTGAATAATCATAATTTAAATCTATTTCAGGCGAACATTTAAAACTTTTCCAATCTATTAATTCAGGCAAAGTTTCTTCCTGAGAAACTTTTACTTCTTTTGTTTCCCAGTCCATTCCCTTGTCAAAATTTAAACTCTTAATTTCCCCATCCTGACTAAAAGCTGCTTTCTCAAAATTATCCGTTAAAAAATCAGGACCAACAAGGACTTTATTATCAAAAATCCAAGTTTTATCGGCAGTTTCAGGACTTATAAAAATAAATTCGGTTGTTTTATCCTGTTTAGAGAATTTAAAAGAATCAAAATCTTTTGTGTCTTTCCCTGTCATCCTGAGTGAAACGAAGGATCTGTCCGGTTGTTTATTTTCACTATTTGACAGATTCTTCGGGCTAAAGCCCTCAGAATGACAATTTCGACTACAAGAAAAATCATCATAATCAGAAACAATAATCTCTGAATTTTCATCAATAATAAAGAAAATTATTTCATGATTATTTTTCGCCACTTTGCCAAAAATTTCAAAAGAAGAAAAATCTATTTTACAGGCATTTAAATTCAGGCCTACAGGCATGATTTTCATATCAAAAGGTTTAATATTTAGATTATAACTGTTTAAAACCTTTAATTTATGTGTATCCTTATTCAAATTCCTGACAAAAAGCCATTTGCAATTATTTAAATTGTCCTGCCTAAGCCTTACAAAAACATTTTCCCTTTCCTCTCCTATAACATCTGCTCCTTCAGAAATAAAATCTGTTAAAGCAAAGTTAAATGAATTCAAAAAATAGTTTATTTCTTTTGCCTTGTAATAATTTTCTCTGGGAATGCCTGATTCCGAAATTGGAGCCGCAAAATCATAAGACGTATAAACTTCAGAACTTGCAAGTTTATCCCATGACGTTCCACCGCAGCCCATATAATGGTTAAACATTGTTATTCCCTGAGAAAGAGCTGTTTTAGTAACAATATTTATATGTTCTTTCTTAAATTGCGTCCATATTTTTTCATACCCGACGCCGCCCCATTTATCAAACCACCCCGCTTGAAGTTCCGCTATAAAAAGCGGCGCATCCTCGCAGCATTCACCAAGATTGCTTTCCGCATTATCCAAAACCCCGAAAGAATCCGGAAAACCTTTCCAATCATAGTCTAAATTAATTGTCGGATATGTATCAAAAGCATAAATATTGACAATATCAGAATACAAACCCACAGAAAGAGCATCATTATGAGATATTGGAGCTTTTACACCTAAAGAACGAGCCATATCATAAAGCTCCTGCAAATAATCAGGCTCTGCTTCATTCGTAAAGTATTCATTTTCAATCTGGAATGTAATTATATTATGATATTCGTTTATTATCGGGATAATTCTGGAATACCACTCTCTTAAAGCTTTCATATAAGATTCTGAATAAACAAAATCTCCGTCTTTTTTATTTCTGATAAAAATTTCGGGAATATTTAAAAGCCACTCAGGAAGCCCTCCTAAAGAAACTTCAGCATTTATAAACGGCCCCGGTCTTGCAATAACAAACAAGCCAAGTTCAGCTGTTAAATCAAGAAGAGCTCTTATATCTTTTAACCCCGTAAAATCATAAACACCCTGCTTGTGTGAATGATAACTCCAACAAAAATAAAGATCTACAGTATTATATCCGCAAGCTTTAAGTTTGCTAAGCCTATCCCTCCAGGTTTCCACTCCCGGGCACCTGAAATAATGAAACGCAGCACTGTTTATTAAAGTTCTTTTATTATCAATAATTAATGAATGTTTATCGTAATTTATTATCATAATAGATTTATTTTTGAGTATATTTACCCTTTAGTCAATCCCCTTAATTTTTATATTTCTTTTGGTTTTTAAGTCGGAATTTTTTTCCATTTAACAAATATTTTTTGAAATTTTTATAAACCTAAAAAAAAAACCCTGATAATCTCAGGGCCTAATCTTGCTAGAAGGGAAGGTTAGGAAGTAAGTTCAGGAAGCTATATCGTATATATATATAAAGTATTTCATTTAAACAAAATTGCGCATGGTTGAAAATTTTGTAATACTTCGTAACATGTTTTTCATGATTATCAAAGGCTTTCAGCAAATCGCTATTATGTGCAACCTGATAAGTTACTCAAAACGAAAGTTTTTTTGTTTTAAACTGATAATTATATTAAATTAATTTAATACTTTAAACAAAAGAAGTTCAAAGAATGAAAACCTTTATAATAGCCATAATCATCTCATTAAGCCTCACAAATTCCGCTTTTGCATACAAAAATTACGAATGGGGCAAAGTCGAATTTAAAAAAGGCAATTATGCAAAAGCCAATGAGCTGTTTAAGAATGAACTTACGGAAAATCCTGAAAATTTAAAATGCAGATATTTTTATGCACAGAGCTTTGTAGGCATAAATAATCCTGCAAAAGCTCAAAAAGAGTATGAAAAAGTAATAGAACAATCCCCTAATAGCGAACTGGCAGAACTTTCTTCAATTGCAATCGCAAAAATACATGAACATTACACAGGAAACCCTATAAAACCTGCAACAATAACTCTTGATAGTCCTCTTGGGGACAATTATATACAATTTGCCGCAGAAAAAGGCAAAATTATCCGCTGGAATATATCCCAAATGCCCTTAAAAGTTTATGTAGAGCCTTCCGGATATTATTCAGCAGTAGTCGCTGCAATGGATTCTTGGGTAAAAATATCAGAGCCCAAAACCATAAGCTATGTTTTAACAAACAACTTTAAAAATGCTAATATCTCTGTTTCTTTTGTTGCTTCCTTAGACGCTGGCGCAGCTGGTGTTTCAACAACCCAAACAAAAGGTTATTTCCTAAGACCAAATTTTGTTAAATTAAAAACAACCAATGCAGCTAATAATCCTTACTCTCAAGAGGAATTATTCAATATAGCCCAGCATGAATTTGGTCATTCTCTGGGAATATTAGGACACAGTCCTGTAGAGGAGGATATTATGTTTTTTCAGCGGTCAAATTACATAAAAAATTTATCTCAAAGAGATATCAATACTTTAAAGCTTCTTTACAGACTCGATCCTGATAAATCTAATTTTGCGAACGGAGAAACACCTTTGATTAACTCTGTTAAAAACGATGTATTTATTGGTAATAAAGATGGAAGACTAGATAAAAAAATACAGAAAACCGTGGATTATGTAAAAAAAGACCCTAAAAATGTTTTAAACTGGACAAAACTCGGGAATCTTTACTATTATTCCGGAAAATATCAGGACGCTATTACCTGTTATCAAAAAGCGCTTGAAATTAATTCTTCTTTTGATGCTGCAAGAAGCGGACTTGCATTTGTATACGAAAAAACAGGCGATTTCAATAAGGCTGTAACGCAATTTACAAAGCTTGTAAAACAAAAACCTGATGACATAAATCATGCTCACAACTTTGCACTATATTTAATATATTATAAAAAATCTAATGAAGCTTTGGGAATTCTTAATAATCTTATAAAAGTTAATCCTGATGCTAAAAATGACAAAAATATTAAAAAATTAATGAACTATCTTAAAAACCCGGGTTAAATTTAATTTTTTTTCTTTGAAGTCTTTATTATTTCTCTTTCGGCATTTTTAAGAGAAAACTTGGCAAGAGGTTTTCTATTCCTGTTGTCATAAAATACAAGCCAGTGCCTTTTCTTTGGATTGTCCACAGCAAAAGATAAATTACCTCTCATTACACTACCTGGAGTGATTTTCTTAAACCACATACTTGTATCACCAAAAGGAGAGGAATAATAAACAGTTTTATAATCGCTTAAAAGTGCCATATCAAATGTACTGAAAGTTTTATCAGTATTATTTCTTATATCCAAAGTCAAATTAATTGTATTTAATTCATCAAACGGGTCTCTTTCAAGAGCATATCCAATAATTTTCACATCAAGCCCTTTAAGAACAAGTTCTTCCTCTCTTAAAGCTTTTTCTGACATTACAGGAAGCGCAATACTTTCATTTACATTTACTTTAATTTCGTCACCGGGCTGAATTAAAACGTCCTTGCCTTTTCTAACAAGAGACGCTGTCATGCCGATAAGAGCACCTAATCCTGCTCCTCCTGCAACGGTATAGCCATGACTTGCAACCGCAGCACCTAATCCAAGAATTTTGAAAGCTAATATCCCGCCTATAACTCCTCCTGCAACAGTATAAGCTGTATCTTCAAGAACAACTTTCGCCGTAGAAACTGCCGCATTTCTTTTTGTTGTCATACTAGCAGCTATAGGAATTTTTCTGTTATCCGGAGTTATTAAATAATCAAATTTTATTGACATATAAGCATCTCTGCCAAGACGTTGTTTGTCTTTAAGCTCTATAACAATTCCATGAGCAACAGTCCCGGAAGGAATAACTATTCCGCTCTGCGTTGAAAAATCGTCTGTTATTTCAGCGAAAAACTCATCACCTTTAATATGAAAACCGCTGCTTATAACACTGGAAACTGTCATTTTAAGCTTAGCGCCTTTTTGAACAGCTTCTATTTGACCTGTAAACAAGTCCTTGTTTTCTTCAAGCTCACTATAATCAACGCCACCCTGAATAGCATTTCCTGAACTTTGCATTCCTGTCGGAATTTGCTGTTCTTGACTAAAACAAGGCATGCTCTGACCTAAAAGAAAAACAGCTACTAAAAAAGATGGGAAAAGCCTCTTTATCTCTGAATTTTTACTCATTTGCTACCCGAGTTTTTTATTTTTATAATAATTTCATCATACATTAATTTTTCAAAAACGTCATTGATTATTCGGATTATTTATAAGTAAAACCGCCCTAATCTTTGCCCTCTAAATTCTTTTGAATTCTTATTTTTTTAAAATATTCCTGCATGTTTGATGAAACAGTTATGTTTTGCAAAGATAAATTGTACTTATTAATATCAGCAAGTGTATCCTGCTCATAATGCAAAACCTTTTCCTGATGAGGCTTTAGTCTTTTTTGTTGAGAAATCCCCTCTTCTATTTTTTGATTTGGATTTTCAAGAGAATAAATCAAATGATCAAGAGTATAAGCGGAAGAAAAATCATAATGAGCGAGAATTTCCTTTTGTGTTGCACCGACAGGGAAATTATAAAGCCATTTTAAAGTGAGCATATCTCTTTTTGAAACAGAAGTAACGCCGTATTGGTGCGGCACATACATTATATCTTCAGGATAAGGACTATGATTAACTCCTAAAGCATGCCCTATTTCGTGGATAATAGTATGCCTGACTTCGTTTTTATTTTCATATTGCTGATGAATCAAACCATCAGAAAGCCCTATTTCAATTTCTGCGGAAAAAAGCCTGCCTTCGGGATCAAAATTAAACAAACAATGTCCTAGAGAAGTTCTGTCTACACGTTTCCATTCAATATTTATCTGGGAGGCATAAAGATTATCAACAAATTCAAAAGATATTTTCCCATTGGAAGCCTGTTTCCAGATTTCAAAAGCTTCTTTTATCATTGCATAATAGAAATATTCATTCCCTTTTTCTTTATACCACCGAAAAGGTGCAACATAAATCTTAAGCGGCATGCATTTGTCAGACCATCTCAGTAATTTATCGTTCTTAAGACAATATGTAAGATAAGAAATAAAGCTCATTGTTTATACCGGTACCCGTTTAAATTTATTATTCCTGTTTTTGAAATACTATTATTCTTCAATTATTTTACGTTTCAATAAATCCAAAAACAAATCTTGGTTTAGTGTAATTTTAAATTTTAAACAGGTTTTTAACAAGAGTATGTATTTTTTTCTAAAAAACAATCTAATAAATAAAAACTGATTCTGCTAAAATAAAAATATAAAAAATTCGAGGAGGAAAAATTATGATGAAGGGTTTTAACATCCAGCAAATGATGAAACAAGCACAGCAAATGCAGAAAAAAATGGAAGAAACACAGGATGAATTAAGAAATATCCAAGTAACTTCCGAATCAGGCGGCGGAGTTGTTTCAGTTGTTTTTAACGGAAAAAACGAATTTCTTTCAATAAAAATCAAACCTGAAGCTATAAATCCCGATAATCCTGAAAGTGTTGATGCGGATACAGTTGAAATGCTCGAAGACCTTATTACAGGCGCACTTAAAGATGCAAATAAAAAAGTTGCAGAAATGGCTGAAGCAAAAATGGGCTCAATCACCGGCGGAATGAATATTCCAGGGTTATTCTAAATGCAATATACAAAACCCTTAGCCAGACTTATCGAGGAATTCCAGAAATTACCCGGTATCGGTCCAAAATCAGCACAAAGAATGGCTTTTCAAATCCTCAAGATGCCTTCTGCGGAAGTGCAAAAATTTTGTGATGCAATACTTGAAGCTAAAGAAAAAATTAAATACTGTAGAACCTGTTTTAATATGTCCAGCGAAGATCCCTGCGAAATCTGCACTGATACAAGACGTGATAAACATATGATTTGCGTTATTGCAGAAACAAAAGACCTTATCGCTCTTGAAAGAACAAGGGAATACAAAGGCAAATACCACGTTTTGCAAGGATTAATCTCCCCGCTTGACGGAATAACCCCGAACGATCTGAGAATAAAAGAACTTTTAGAAAGACTCGGCAAAGAAAACCCCGAAGAAGTTATCCTTGCCTTAAATCCTTCTGTAGAAGGCGAAGCAACAAGCCTTTACTTAAGCCGATTAATAAAACCGCTGGGAATAAAAGTTTCAAGAATTGCTTTCGGACTTCCTGCAGGGGCTGACTTAGAGTATGCTGATGAAGTTACACTCGCCCGCGCCCTTGAAGGCAGGAGAGAAATTCTTTAATAAGAAAGACTAAAAGATTTAACTGGTATATGCTTAAATATTCTGCTATCGTATAAGCAGAACGTTTATAGAATTTTTATGATTGTTAAATAAAAAAATGAGTGATAGTGAACAAAAAAAATATGGCTTTGCTTTTGAGCTGGATGATTTCCAAAAAGAAGCTGCAGAACATATTAACAAGGGGAAGAGTGTTGTAGTTTGCGCTCCGACAGGTGCAGGAAAAACCGTAATTGCCGAACATGCAATAATTAGGGCGATAGAACAGGGCAAAAGGGTTTTTTATACCACACCTTTAAAAGCCTTAAGCAACCAGAAGCTCAACGATTTCTCCGCAAAATACGGAGAAGATAAGGTTGGATTGCTTACAGGAGACACTTCCTTAAACAGAGATGCCCAGATTGTCGTAATGACAACCGAAGTTTTCAGAAATATGCTCTATGGAACGAGCCTTGGAAAAGTCGAAGAAAACCTCAAAAATGTTCAATACATAATTCTGGACGAAGTTCATTACATGAATGATGAACAAAGAGGCACTGTATGGGAAGAAAGCATTATTTACTGCCCTAATAATATACAAATAGTGGCTCTTTCTGCAACCATAGCAAATGCGACAGAACTTACAGACTGGATAAACAGTGTTCATGGTCAAACCGAGCTTATAAACAGTGATTTTAGACCTGTACCTCTCAGACATTTTTACTTTGCCCCTTCAATGGATCATAAAATTGTCCCTCTTTTCAGCGGAAACGGAGGAAAAAGTCTTAATAATACTATTAAACCTGAAAAAAGACAGCCAAGATTTCAACAAAGAGGCAGAGAAGAAGAAAAAACCCACGTCAAACTCGTAAAAATTCTGAACGACAAAGACATGCTTCCTGCTATTTACTTTGCTTTCAGCAGAAAAAAATGCAACAAATACCTTGAAGACTGCACTAAATTAAAGCTTTTAAACGATTTTGAAGAAAGAAGATTATCACAAATTATAGACGAATATGTCCTTGATAACCCTTACTTAGCTAAAAGCAAACAGCTGGAATTTTTATATTCAGGAGTTGCCTCTCACCATGCCGGTTTACTGCCTGGATGGAAGGGCTTAATAGAAAAATTATTCCAACAGGGACTTATAAAAGTCGTATTCGCAACGGAAACACTTGCTGCAGGTATAAACATGCCTGCAAGAACCACTATTATAAGCTCTATAAGCAAACGATCAGATGACGGTCACCGAATTTTAACCCCGAGCGAATTTCTTCAAATGTCTGGAAGAGCCGGAAGAAGAGGAATGGATGAAGTCGGTTATGTTGTAACTCTTGGGGATTCTTTCCACCACCCTGAAGAAATTGCCGAACTTGCTGCTTCTGAAGCTAACCCTCTAGAAAGTAGATTTACTCCCAGTTATTCAATGGTCTTAAACTTGCTTCAAAGGTTTTCTCTTGAGGATTCACGTGAACTTATCCTGAAAAGTTTCGGGTATCACTCTGCTACAGAAAGATTAAAACCTCTTTATACAGAGCAGGAAAGAATTAGAAAAATTGTTGAAAGTATAGAAAACTTCTATTGTCCATTCAAACTTACAAATCAAGATGTTGAGGAATATAACAAGAACAAAAATCTTTATATTCAGCATAAAAAGATAACAAAAACACTTAAAAGACAGGCTCAGGAAGCCGGGATGCATAATGCGCCCGAAGTTTTAGAATATGAAAACAAAACAAAAGAACTTCACGAAAAAATTTCACAATCAAAATGCGAAATTTGCAGAAAATACCAGAAACACATAAAAGATCTGGATATTTTGCCAAGATTTACCAAAAAATACAGGAAAATAAGTGAAGCTATTGAATATGAAAAAGATATTTACTGGCGTCAATTCTTGAATCTAATGCAAGTTGCAGAAATTACAGGGCACCTTGAAGGAAACTATCCGACATCAAAAGGCTTAATGACTGCTACTGCAAGGACAGAAAATGAAATTTTCTTTATAGAACTCATAAACAGAGGGATTTTAAACGATCTTTCCCATGCAGAGCTTGCGGCACTTCTCTGTGCTGTTGTAACAGAAGATGTCAGAACAGAAACATATCAGAAATTCAGGGTAAGTAAAAACATCAGAAAAACACTTCATGAAGCTAATGAATTAAGAAGATTTCTTTTGAGAATTCAGCAGGAACATGATGTAAACGTTCCGATATTCTTAAATTCGGATTATTCAGCCCTTATTGAACAATGGGTCCTCGGCGAAGAATGGGAAGCACTTTTTGACGGGCTTGAAACAGGCGAAGGCGATATCGTAAGAATTTTCAAAAGAACAATTGACCTTTTAAGACAACTTACGAACATAAAAGGCGTTCCGGAAGAACTTACAAAAACCGCTGGCATGGCGATTGACTGCATTAACCGCGATCCGATTACGGACATATTTTAATTAACATAAGAAACTTTTTGTTTTTAAATCTCATATAAAGAATTAGGTAATTCGACTTAACTCTTCTTAATAATTTTACATAATAAACTTTACTAAAAATAGAATATAACCTATTATTAATTTCATTAATTTGAAACGGAATTCTTTTTATTTGTTTATTAATAAACCTGCAAACTTTAAGAAAAGGCTATGCAGGTTTTAAATTTTTAAAATATAGAAAAAATTCATCATTTTTATTGAATTAGAAACAAACCGGAGAAAAATAATCGATGAAGAAATTATTTAATTTTAGTGTATTAATTATGAATAGACTAAAATATACTCAAAAATTTGCTTTATTAGGTTTATCAGTTGTTTTTCTTGCCGTTGGTATAATTTATTTACTATTATCTAACTTACAATCTCAAGCGGATTTTAGTTTAAAAGAAAACCTTGGCATTCAATATATAAACCCTTTAAGAAACTTGCTTTTTGATATGCAGGAATACAGAAATTTATCATACAAAGGGGAAACCCCTTCAACTGAAGAAATAAACAAATATATTCAATTAACCGATACAAAAGATAATAAATTAAATGAAACGCTTCAAGTTAAAGAAGACTGGCAAAAAATAAAAACTAACTGGCAAAATGCAAATAATTTTGATAAACAAACAGAAGTTATAAATCAGGTTATTGCATTGATAAGCCATATTAATGACACATCAAATCTTGTTCTTGATCCTGATCTTGATACATATTATTTAATGGATATTTATAGCCTTAAATTGCCTAATTTGCTTGAAAAAATAAATCAAGCGCAAATTTTGGGCACAAAAAATCTGACTGCAAATAAAAATAACGAAAAAGAATTAATACAACTTTCAACTCTTATAGACGAAATAAATGAAATTTTAAAATCAGATATTTCTGTTATATATGGATTTAATTCATCTACAAAAATTAACCTCGATACTCCATTTAACAATGCTTATTCAACAAATAAAGAATTTCTTGTTTTAGTGAATAAAATTATTGATGGAAAAACTGTTTCACTGGATCAATTAAAATCTGTTTCTGATAAAGCCTTGAGCAATAATATGAAATTTTATGATTCTGTTGCTCAAAAAGAAGAACTATTAGTTACAAAAAGAGTAAAAAAATATAAAGATCAGGAACCCGTCGCAATTTTCTTTACATTATTAATTCTTTCTATGATCGGGTATTTATTTGCGGGTTTTTATTTATCACTAACTAATGCTTTAAAAAATATAGAAACAAATTCTTTAAAAGTTGCAGAAGGTGACTTAACTGTCAAAATCACTCCTGATACAAAAGATGAAATTGCTGATTTAGCAATAATTTTTAATAAAATGGCTGAAAATTTAAAAGAACTGGTTAAACAAGTAAATCAATCCGTGGAAGAAATTTCAGCAGGCTCGGAAGAATTAAATGCAGCCGCAGAACAAACAGCAGAAGGAGCACAGCAGGCATCCACCAGCACAGCCCAACTGGCACAGGGCGCTCAGGAAATCTCCAAAAATGTTGAAGATGGTGCTGTTAACATTAATAAAATGAATAAAATAATACAAGGCGTGTCAGAAGAAGCGAGAGTAATTGCACAATTAGGAAATAACACGGAAACAAATGCTAATGCCGGCGCTGAATACATTAAAAAAGCAGTAAACAAAATAGACAGTATAAAAAATGTAACGGGAAATATTTCATTAAACATTTCAGAGTTAGGAAAACTAAGCTCAGAAATCGAACAAATCGTTGACTTAATCAAAAACATAGCAGGTCAAACAAACCTTCTTGCTCTTAACGCAGCGATAGAAGCAGCAAGAGCAGGCGAACACGGTAAAGGGTTTGCTGTCGTAGCTGATGAAGTTAAAAAACTGGCAGGACAATCAGCAGATGCCACAGAAAAAATTACTGCAATGATACAAGAAATTCAGAATAAAACACAAGTTGCAGTAACCACAATGAATAAAGCAACAAATGAAGTAGAAGAAGGTGTTTTTGTAATAAGTGATGCAGGAAAAGCCCTTGATAATATTATTATTCAAGCAAAAGCAGCTAATAATAAAATACAGGGAATATCAAAAGAAATAGATGTAGTAGCAAAAAATTCTGAAGAATTAGTGCAAATGATAGAAAACATCTCGGCAATAACAGAAGAAACAGCTGCAAGTGCCGAAGAAATTTCAAGCATCACAGAAGAACAGACAGCAAGCCTTGAAGAAATCAGTACAAGTGCTCAAACCCTTGCTGACGTTGCAAACAAACTTACAAAACAGGTATCTGTATTTAAAATTTAAACAGACGCATAATTACGAAAAAACAGCCCTGATTCGATATTTCAGAGCTGTTTTTTTACTTTCTTTATATTTTTTATACTTTAAACAAAAGCATCTTGAAGTCTGTTTTTGCTTTAAGGGCGTGGGGTTCGCCTTTAGGCATTAATATCATTTCGCCTTCTTTTAAATCATATTTCTGCCCTGAAATTTCTATTTCAACTTCACCTTCAATTACCTGAACAATTGCATCCACAGGCGCACTATGTGTATCTATAGCTTGACCTTCATCAAAAGCAAACAGAGTAAGGGAAGTTTGCTCTTTTGTAATAAAAACTTTGCTTACAATAGAATTTTCCTGATAACCAATTGTATTTTTCAAGTTAATTAATGTTTTTGCGTATTCGGGTTTATAACTTGTACTCATAATGTTTCTCCTTTGTTAATTTTAATAAAAATGGGGGAATATTCCCCCATTTTTACTGATTGTTTTATCCTAAAATTGCTTTTAAGTCTTCATCAGGGGTAGTTATTGGCTGAATATTAAATTTTTCCACAAGAACGTTTAAAACATTCGGTGTTACAAAAGCAGGCAGCGTTGGTCCAAGCCTGATATTTTTAATCCCGAGATAAAATAATGTAAGAAGAATAGCAACAGCCTTTTGTTCATACCAGGAAAGAATAAATGATAACGGCAGGCTGTTTACATCTGTATCAAATGCTTCTGCAAGTGCAACAGCAATTTTTACAGCAGAATAAGCATCATTACACTGACCTATATCAAGAAGTCTTGGGATTCCGCCAATATCACCAAATTCAAGCTTGTTAAACCTGTATTTTCCGCATGCAAGAGTTAAAATTACGCTGTCTTGAGGAACTTTTTGAGCAAATTCTGTATAGTAATTTCTTCCGCTTTTTGCTCCGTCACATCCGCCTATCAAGAAGAAATGCTTGATTTGACCGGCTTTTACAGCGTCTATTACTTTGTCAGCCACTCCCAAAACAGCGTTTCTTCCAAAGCCTATGGTAATATATTTTTCTTCTGCATCTTCCGTAAAACCTTCTGCTTCAAGAGCTGCATCAATTACAGGCTGGAAGTTTTTATCAGCAACATGAACAACATTAGGCCATGCAACAAGTCCTGTAGTAAAGATCCTGCCTGTGTAGTGCTTTGGATCCTGAATACAGTTTGTTGTCATCAAAATTGCTCCCGGAAATTCGGCAAATTCTTTCTGCTGATCCTGCCAAGCCCCGCCATAATTTCCTACAAGGTGTTTGTATTTTTTAAGTTCAGGATATGCAAGACATGGAAGCATTTCACCATGAGTGTAAACATTGATTCCTTTGCCTTCAGTCTGTTTTAAAAGTTCTTCAAGGTCTTTTAAATCGTGACCTGAAACAACTATAGACTTTCCTTTAACAGGAGTTACGCGAACTTTTGTAGGCTCAGGATGTCCGTAAGCTCCCGTGTTAGCCGCATCAAGAAGCTCCATAACTTTTAAATTAACTTCACCTGTTTTTAAAGTATAACCAAGCGCTTCATCAAGAGTCGGGGCTTTTTTAGTTAGAAAACTCAAGGCTTCATGGAAAAATTCATAAACTTCATCACTTTCATGACCTAAAGCTCTGGCATGATCCGCGTAAGCAGCAGCACCTTTAAGTCCATAGGTTATAATTTCCTGAAGCGAAAGGATATCAGCATTTTCTGATTCTTTTCTTTTCAAAATAGAAATCGCTTCAGCCTGCTTGAAAAGAATATCAATATCATCTGAAAATATATCAAGGGCGGGAATTTCAGGTTTTTCAGGAATAATTCCTTTTTCCTGAGCTACTTCAATATACTTTGTTTTTACTGCTTTTCTTAATTCTGTAAGCTCAAGAATAATATTTCTTAGTCTTTCAGGGTCAAAATCTACGTTTGTAACTGTTGTAAATAAGCCTTCGATAACCATTTTGTCAGCTTCAGAGGTGTTAACACCAAGTTTTTTCAACCTGTAAGCATAAAATGAAAGTTCTTTTAGTCCGTCAACAATTAAATCCTGCAAAGAAGCTGTTTTTTCGTCTTTTCCGCAGACCCCTTTTATTGTACAGCCCTGTCCTTTTGCTGTTTGTTCGCATTGATAACAAAACATACTCATTGATTTTTCTCCTTTTAAACTACAACCGCTATTTTCCTGTGTTTTGTTGAAAATTTTTGATAAAAGATTTGTAAATGCCATTTTGCTTCTTCTCCTTCATTAAATCAATTCACCGGTTAAAGATACTGTGTAATCCTTCATAATAATATTTTTACCCGACTGGTTAAGTGCTTCTTTTATTATCATTTCAACACCACCGCAGCATGGGACTTCCATATGCACTATTGTTACGGAATTAATTTCCTGTGTTTCAAAAATGCCGGCAAGCTTATCAACATATACATTTAAATCACTATCCAGCTTCGGGCAAAGCATGATAAGAACTTTGTTTTTAAGAAATTTTTGATGGAAATTCGGATAAGCAAATGCTGTACAATCAGCCGCAATAAGCAAATCAGCGTTTTTAAGATATGGAGCGTTTGGGTTTAATAATTTAAGTTGAATCGGCCAGTTATTAAGTTCTGACTGCAAGTTTGCCGCTTGAGCAGGCTGGGGAGATTGTTTTTTCACCTGACTTAAATCTTTTTGCCCCAAAGACATCTGAAAAGACCCGGGACATCCGCAAGCTAAAGGTTTAGCCTCAAGAACAGGAACTTCAAAACTGTTTTTCTTTAAATAATCCACTGCCTGATTAAAAAATTCATCTTGTCCATGGTCTTTTAAATGTACAAGATGAGCTTTAATTACGTTTTTTCCGCCCTTTACAACGTTTTCCATAACTTTATATTCATCGTAAGGCTCGGCTTCGCGTTCTTCTGTTGTCATAGCTCCCGTTGGACATGCTTTTATACAAGCTCCAAGTCCATCGCAAAACAAATCACTTACAAGTCTGGCTTTTCCGTCAATAAGCTGAAGCGCGCCTTCGGGACAATCAGGAATACAAACACCACATCCTGTACATTTTTCTTCGTTAATTTTAATAATCTTTCTTTTCATTTTTCTTTTATTTAACTCCTATAATTAAAGCTATTAAAAACAAATTGTATTTGGGGCGGCTCTTTTTTAGCAAACTGGTACCTATATACCTATTTAAAATCAAAAAATTTTTTATTCTAAAAAACTCGTTTTATTCAACAAAATAAATTCCGTTAATTTTGTTTTTGAAAAATATTCTTCCACCTGTTTGTTAATAGAATTCATCAAATCTCCCATTACACAATCTTGTTGACATGAAGGTTTGTTCAAAAGACATGCTGAAGGTTTAAATTTACCATCAATAGCCTCGTAAATTTCAAGAAAATTAATGGTATCCGGGTTTTTTGCAAGCCTAAACCCTCCTTTACTGCCTTTAATAGAAACAACGAGTCCTGCTTTGGCAAGTCTTTGAAGGACTTTCGAAAGATGATTTTCCGATATATCAAGCTTTCCTGCAATATCTTTTACAGATACAAGCTTAGTACCTTTTGAAGCAAGAATAATCATTGCATGCAAGGCTATAGACGCGGCTTCTGAAATTTTTAAAATATTGCTCATAGTTTTTTCTCAATAAATCTTAATTGGTATCTTGGTACTATAATACCAATTACTTATTTCTTTGTCAACCCTTTTTTTAAAAAAATTAATACCCACCTCTGGAATTATTTTATTTTTCCTTCAAATTTATAATGGCTTTTAAGTGGGTAACAAAAAATTTTATCGTTTTTAACACCCACCCCCTACCCCCTCCCTCAAAGGACGGGGTGGAGTCAAGAAGGGGCATTAGGTTCGTGGCTTTGCCACCCCCTTACCCCGCTTCTTTTATAAAGAGGTGGAAATTTTTGTTTGTTACCTATTGGATAGCGGAGGGGCTATGAAAGTTTTATTTTGCACGGATGGTTCTGAAATTTCCCGATATGCCATCGAAAAAGCGTTAACTCTTATAAAAAAAGATTTTGTAATTGATATAGTAACTGTAATGGAAACAGGATTTTTAACCACATTTATAACCTTTCCCCACGAAGTTGAAGTGGGGTTTCCTGAATATCAAAATACAGCTGAAAAATTACTTGAAGATACAGCAAATTTTGTAGAATCAAAAGGTTTTAAAGTTGGTGAAAAACTTCAACTTAACGGCTATCCTGCTGACATGATTATTGATTTACTTTACGAAAGCAATTATAGCGCTGTTATTTTAGGCTCTCACGGAAAAAAAGGACTTAAAAGGTGGCTTGGCAGCGTAAGCAGAAAAGTTGCACACAAATCCCCTGTTCCTATTTTTATTATAAAACCTGTGAAAAATCACGGAATTCCAGAAGAAATAAAAGAAATTTTGATTGCTGTTGACGGTTCTCAAATTTCTTACAATGCCATTAAGAAAGCTCATGAAATTATTGATTTCAAAAGCAGTTCCGTTGAAATTTTAAGCGTAAAAGCAGGAGTAGAAGACTTTCCCGTTGAAATCAAAACCGATGAAGAATGGCTGAACAAATGCCTTGCAAAACAGGATGAAATTATGAATGAAATTCTTGAAAAAACTTCCCAAATTCTTGAAGAAAACAATATAAAACCTGCTAAAAAGACACTTCTTCAAGGGGATCCTGCCGAAGAAATCTTAAAATATACAGAAAAAAATCACAAAGATATAATTATAATGGGCTCTCATGGAAGAGAAGGCATATCCCACCTTATTCTCGGAAGCGTAAGCAAAATTATTCTTGATCACATCAACGCTTCTGTCTTGATTATTCAAAACAAACCCGAGCCGAAAGAATAACAACAGCTATCTTTTATTCGTTTCGGAAAGAATAAATAAACTTATAATATCTTCCAGATCATGAGCTTTTTTTCTGAATTGCTGAATTTCCATATCAAGCACTTTAATTTTTGATCTATGCTCTTCAATTACATTAATATTGTTTTTTATGCCCTGTTCAAGGTCTTCTTGCGCCATCTGAGCTTTTGCAAGAACTTGATTCATGGGAATTCCCATAGCCTCCATTGTATGCCTGATAATTTGAGCTCCGGTCTGTTTTGTAACTCCGGGAGGAAGCTTTGTTACTAGATCAACAAGGGTATCAATACTTGAAGACTCTTTATTACCAATATTTTGCTCTTTATATTCTTTAGGAACAACATATTCTTCATCATTAGAAAAACGTTTGGGGGAACTTGTCTCATAAGTATAATTTTTATATTCAGGATATTCTGAATCCTGATATTTATTACAAGATTGATTTTCTAAATATTTGTTTTGATTTTGCGATTCAAATCCGGAAAAATCATCAAATTCTTTCTCTCTGGTGGTTTTAAGCGCTTCGATTATCTTTTTTCCCACGCCTTCCGGTAATTTATTTTGTCTTTCAAAATCCATTTATTATTCCCCTCGTATTTTGATTTTTAATAATTATGCTATTTAAATTGTAAGTTTCATACATATATTTAACTGATTTTTTGTAATGGTTAAACTAATAATACTAAACACAACTATGTTTAGCATTATTATAGTAAATCTATATAAAAATATCAAAATTATAAGAATGAGTTTACAAAAAGTTTTTTATCTGCTGGCTTGAAGCTGTTCGATTAAATCCCATTTTCCGCAAGTTCCGCCCCATCTGGCTACAATATCTCCTTTTACTTCTTTTGGAGATTTTGGGGTTTGATTTTCAACTTCTCCCTGAACAATTGTAATAACTTCACAATTATTTGCGCAGTCACCGCATTCATGGGTAAAGGAAGTAATTTTAAAATCTCTGACTTTCCAGCCTTTAAACTTTGTTTTATTACCTGTAAACTGATAATTTTCCATGGCAAGAATAGCTGAACCTATCGCACCCATTGTCTGGTGATGTTCAGGAACAATTACTTTCTGACCAAGAACTTCTTCAAAAGCTTTAACCATGCCGGAATTTGAAGCTACACCGCCCTGAAAAACAATTTTAGGAAGAATTTCTTTTCCAAGAGCAAGGTTGCTGAGATAATTTCTGACAAGCGCCTGACAAAGACCATATAAAAGATCCTGTATGGAATATCCGAGCTGCTGTTTGTGTATCAAATCGCTTTCTGCAAAAACTCCGCATCTTCCTGCGATTCTTGCAGGTGCGGTTGATTTTAAAGATGTAGGACCAAATTCAGCTATCGGAACATTTAATCTGCTTGCCTGCTGGTCAAGAAAACTTCCTGTTCCTGCCGCACATACTGTATTCATAGCAAAATCGGTAACTATTCCGTCTCTTAATATAATAATTTTACTGTCCTGACCGCCTATTTCAAGGATTGTCTGAACCCCTGGAACATATATGCTTGCTGCTACGGAGTGAGCCGTTATTTCATTTTTAACTATATCAGCCCCTACTAAAGCGCCTGCTAGCTGTCTTCCGCTTCCTGTAGTTCCGGCGCCGAGAATGTTATATTCTTCTTTAGCTTGTTCTACTATTTGCTTCATGCCTTCCTGAATAGCAATAACCGGTTTTCCTGAAGTTCTTAACATTACACTGTCTATGTATTTTCCGGTTTCATCTATAACTGCAAGTTTTGTTGTTACAGAGCCAACATCTATTCCTAAAAAAGCATTTCTTGTCATTATTTTTATTTCCTCATGATTAAACTTTAGAATTATCATTTTAAGACAAACATTCAAAAAATAAAATCTACACTGTTAGTAAACACATCTTAACAAGCTTGAATATAAATAGTTTAAAAACTATAATAGTATAAATTGCCTCGTCAACAGCTTAATTGTGGGTGAAATCATTGAAAGCAAATAAAATAAGTATAATAATTCCAGTTTTTAACGAAATTAATACTTTAAAACAAATCATTGAAAAAGTTGAAAATACTGACTTATGTTCTCTTGAAAAAGAAATTATTCTTGTTGACGACGGATCTAAAGACGGAACAAGAGAACTTTTAAAAACATTTTCGCAAAAATATAAAATCTTTTTCCATGCCAAAAACATGGGCAAAGGCGCTGCTATTAGAACAGCTCTTTATTATACTACCGGAGATATTATAGTTATTCAGGATGCCGATCTTGAATACAATCCCGATGATTACAACAAGCTTATAAAATTAATAATAGATAATGAAGTCGATGTTGCATACGGTTCAAGATTTTTAGCCCCTGAATCAAGGAAAAGATTTAGGTTTTTACAATATTTAGGAAACAAATCCCTGACAATCTTTACAAACTTGCTTTTTGGTGTCGGACTTACCGACATGGAAACCTGTTATAAGGCTTTTCGCGCTGATATAATCAGGAATATTTCAATAAAATCAAATAAATTTGATTTTGAACCCGAAATCACCGCTAAAATTCTTAAACTAAAATATCATCTTCAGGAAGTTCCTATTTCGTATAACGGCAGAAACTATACTGAAGGCAAAAAAATCGGATGGAAAGACGGATTCAGCGCAATAAAAGCATTAATGTGGTATAGGGTTTTTGATTGATTCCACGAGCTTTGCTTCCGGTAAAACAAACCAGAATTTGCTTCCTTGTCCTGCTTCTGATTCAAAATCAATAAATCCTTTATGCATCTCTACAAGCTTTTTGGTAAGTGTTAAACCAAGCCCCGTTCCATCCTGCTTTCTTGCATAAGAAGAATCAATCTGTCTGAATTCCTGAAAAACCTTGTCCCTGTTTTCATGAGAAATACCTATTCCCGTATCACTCACTTCTATTCTTAAGCTATCATCTGCAAATATTGAATTAATAAAGATTTTTCCGTCATCTTCCGTAAATTTAACCGCGTTGCTGAGCAAGTTATACATAATTTGCTTAAAACGAACTATATCAGCATTAATTAATGTATTTTCCTCAAGTTTTGTTTCTATAGAAATATTTTTCTTGCTTGCCATGCCTTTTAAAATAGAAACTGTTTCAAAAATTGCATAATTCACATCAAACAATTCATAATCAAGCTCAAGATTACCGGATTCAACTTTTGACAGATCAAGAATGTCATTCACAAGCCTTAAAAGATGTTTTCCGCTTAAAGCAACATTATTCGTAAATTTTTTCTGCTTTTCATTTAATGTGCCGAAATCTTCACTTAATAACATTTCAGAAAACCCGATAATTGCATTTAAAGGCGTTCTAAACTCATGTGACATGCTTGCTAAAAATTCGCTTTTTAATTTTGTAGCTTCCTGAACTCTCGTGTACAAAATCGCCTGCCCGACCGCTATAGCAATCTGGCTTCCTGTATCTTTAAGAATTTCTATGTGAGTATTTTCCCATTCTCTTTTGTAATGAACCTGATGAACCATTATTGCGCCGAGAATTTCATTCTTATGCACTACGGGAATTATAATAAATGATTTTATATTATTTATTTCAAGGTATTTTTTTTGATTTTCATCGAGTATTTCTTCATCAAAACTGTTTATAACTATGGGGTTATTACTTTTTAATAAATGTTCATGCCAATTTTGCGGCAATTCTAATATTAAAGAACTGGTATTATTTAAAACACCGGATATATTTTCATTTATTCTATACTCGTTCTGGAAATAAAACTTTCCCGCATCCTTATCATAAAGAGCTATAAGACATCTATCAACTTTTAAAAGCCTTCCTATTTCCTCTACTATTTTTTCCAAAACTTTATCAAGGTCAAGAGATTCTCTAATACTATTTACAAGCCATCTTACAATTCTTTCTTTTTCCTGCTGCTCAAAAATCTTGTTAATATATTCATTAAGTTCATTATCATTATAAGACTGGGCTCCTGCTGCCGGAATAAGTTTTCTGTTTTTATAAATTTGTTTTAATATTTCTTCTTCTTTTTCTTCAAGATCCGCATTTATATGGTCGGATTCACTTTTATTAATTTCCAGAAAATAATCAAAATATTTAATTTTTTTAAAAATTTGTTTTATATTATTAGACTTTGTTTTTTTGGACTTAAAGAAAGCTATTTGCAACTTTTTCTTTAATTTTTTAAACATGCTTTTAATATCCCGACCTTAATTAGATTTTAATTTAAATTATAAGTACAAACAAAGTTTAAATTATATTTATATATTTTAAACGCATTTTTATTTAAAGTAAAGTTTTGTGTCGTATGATATATGTTACATGTCAATTTTTTTCATGTTGATTGTTTTATATAGATAGGATGGTTAGTTAGAATCTTTTTTCATGTTGAAAATTTCGCATAGTAGACTCCAGGGGAAGCTGTAAAATATGGCATTAATTACTCAAAATTTTAATGATAGCAAGCTGCATCCTCTTAATGAAACAGCATTAAGTAAGAAAAATATATCTTACGGCTCTAAAAAAGTGCCTTTAAGTACAGCGCCCATACAGGACAGCATAAATTTAAGCACAAAACAGCAGGTTTCTTTTAAAGGTTCTCCTGTTAAAGTCTCCGGTATTAAAAAATTCTTTTTGGGAGACACTCCTACTATAGCAAAAGAGCTTCTCTCTGATATAACAAAATATATAGCCCCGACTAAAGAAAATTCTATTGTACATTCGCTTTCATATAATGTAAAAAATGAAAAATTCGGGATTTCTGATGAAATGATTCGCATTAATGAACCATTTCACAATAACGTTATTAAAGCTTTTACCGATTTACCGAATTTGATTATTAAACAAACAAAAAAAATGTTTGGCAGCGAAGAAACAAAAAAAGAAGTTGAAATACAATTTAAAAAAGCAAAAACCCGCAATAAACTTTTAGGCTTATGGGTAAACGTTACAAAAATTGCCGGAGATTTTGACAAAAGCATCACAGGTGAAAATCTTGGCGAAATTAAAACTATCCTTAAAAATGGTGTAAAAGGTAATGAAGAAGAATTCTCCAAATTCTTTGAAAAAAGAAAACTTTCATCTGTTTATTCTTTTAAAAACGGAAAAGCTTCTGGAATCCTCAGCAAAGAGAATTATCTTGAAGGATTCGTAAAAGAAATATCAGGCGAAATTCCTAAATCAAAAGAAGAATCTTTTATAGAAAAAGCTAAAAAAGAATATGTAAGCCAAACAATTGATAATACTATAGAAAGCAAACAAGGCTATATTCTTCCTAATTACGGTCAAAGCGCCGCAATGTTTGTTGCAAGAGCAGTTTCAGGAATTATTCCTGCATGGTTTATTGCGCATGACTTTTATAACCTCAGGATTTTAAATTCTAATGATAAAAAACAGGCTGATGCTGAATGGAATTCAAAATTCAAACAAGAATCAGGCAGGATCGGCATTGAAACTTATCAGGGATATGTTCTTAATTCCATTTTTGAAAAATTAACAAATAAATCCCTTCCTTTTGCAGTGGGTTTAAACATTGTTAATACTATAGGTTCAAACGTATTCAGCAGAAAAATAACAGGACGACCTGTTTTACCTGTAAATATTGACGATGCAGCAAAATTGAAGCATGCCAAAGATAAAAAACCTGAATTAACAACAAATACAGCAGTAGAAAAAAATACTGCAGAAAATCCTGCAAATGATGAAAAACTCAACCAGCTTAAATCTTTCAACTCTTTCAGAAGCAATAAGTCATCAATTGGATTTGGCGCAAACAACACCGGAATAATAAATTCAATAAAAACAGGCTTAAAAGCGCTTGATAACAAACTTGCAAATGCAAAAATTTGTCAGGCTACAATAGACGTAGAAAAATTTGTAGAAAGCTATAAAAAAGTAAAACAGCTTGACAGAAAAGATGCCAGAAAAATGCTGGAAATAGCAGCCAACCGTATGAACATAGAAAAAGATTATTCGCATCTTACTTTGCAAGACATATTAGATCATGCAAAAGACCAAAAAGAAATACTGATAGGAAGAAACTGGATATACAGATATTCTAAAGAAGCTGTTAATATAATTAAATTTCCGTTTGAATTTGCAGGAACCATAGGAAGAGCTGTAATAAATCCCGTCAGAAAACTTTTTGGCAAAGAACCATTAAAAGCACCGAAAAAAGGCTCATTTTATTCTGAACAATATATAAAAAACGTTACCAAATGGGCAGATAAAATTAATAAAAAAATGGGTACCATAAATGATGAAAATATTGAAGAAGCAATAGGACGCTATGCCGAAAACAAAAACTTCTTCAGCACAAAAGTTATGGAATACGGCGCAAATGAACTTAGCACAGCAATGAAACTTACAGGCTTTACAACAGTGCCTTTCCTTGCTACAGATGCATATAACGTAACTCTTGGCGAAACAAAAAATAAAGATTCGGCACAAACAAAAAGAAATCAAAGAGCTATTCAGGATTCATCAAGACAGGGCGTGTCATTATGGATCTGCTACGCATTCAATCAAATGGGCAAAGCTCTTTCAAACGCTTCATTGGTAGGTAACGCTGCTTTAGTTGCTGTTCAGGCATTCACTTATGAATCATTAACAAGGATGCTTGTCGGTCAGCCATTATTCCCTACCACTCAGGAAAAAATGCTTAAAACCGAAAAAGAAAAAGCAAAAAGCAAAAACTGGTTTGTAAAATTAATGGCTGGCAGGCTTAAAACAAACAAAGTTGCAAGTTCAGCCTCAACTCCTGCCGCAAATACAGTAACAGAATCAAAGACCGTTAGTCTTAATGCTTCTGATCTTTACAAAAAGTTTTCAACAAATAATAAATAAAATGCAATTATAAAGGATATTAAAAATGTCATTCTGAGGGCTTTAGTCCGAAGAATCTGTTCGGCTTGCAAATATAGCTACAATTTCAAAATGAACAGATCTCCCCCCTTCTTTTTTGATATTCAATCAAAAAAGTGGGTTCCCTGCTTCGCTCAACATGACAATCCTATTATCCATACAACTTGTCACAAAATTCAATTACCAAAGTAAACTTTTGTATCAAAAAGTATATCTTACATGTCAACTTTTTTATTCAGAGTTTTTATATCATATGTAAGTAATTACACGAGATAAAACATGCAATAAACTACACAAGGGGAAAGTGATGGAAATTAACCTTAACAAAGGTGTTAGTAACAAATTACTAACAAACAATTCCGGGTATTTGAGGAACAACAAAATTGGCTTCTCTGCCAATCCTTCAGCTGCTTTAAATCTGGAAAAGAAAGTTTCTGGCGGTATTTGGGGAATGCTAGCCGAGAAAGTTCCTGAATGGTCATTTGCAAGTAAATTTTCAAAAAAAATAATTGGAATGGCATCATCTAATCCCGCTTTAGTTGAAGCTGCTTTTGTCCTTGGATTATCTACTACTATAAGACCTGCAAGCATAATGGTTGTTCCCGGTCCTCCTAAAGATGACAGAAAATACGCAGCGGCAAAATCCATTGCAACAGGAATAATAGGATTTGCATTTACAGCAGCGGCTTTTATACCTATTGCCGCAGCAACAAAACATCTTGGAGAACTGGCAAAGAATAATGTTCTAAAAAATGGCTTCCCTGCAGCGGGTTCAAACAAATACAAAGTCGCAGAGTATTTATTTAATTATGTCCCAAGATTTGTAGTTGCTCCTTTAGAAGCAATGGCATTATTTGCAATGGTTCCGCCTATTGTACACAAATTTCTTGACAAAAAGCCCAAACAGGCAGCAGCTCCTCCTTTGCCTTTACAGCCAAAAACCGCGGTAACTCCTGATAGTAAAGGTAAGGTGTAAATATGAATATAGGAACAATATCACAAGCAATAGACAATGTTTCCATCAAAGTATTGAGTAAGCCTATTCAACTCCTTGAACAAACCAAGGCAGTGCGTAAATGTGAAGACTATTTGTCTAAAGAACTAACAACCAAGTCGGGTGAAAAAATACTCAGGCTTAATAAACTTCAAAAACATCTTCCCGGTATATTGGGTCTTTGGATAACAGGATTTTATGCTCAAAGCATACTGAACAATAAAGATATTCCAAAAGAAAGAAAAACACCTTTATTCATTAATAATCTTTTCTGTGGAGCCGTTGGAGTAAGCGCAGGTTATGCGGTCAAAGAAGCAATAAACAAATTCGAAAAACCTTTTATTCCGAGATTTGAAAAAGTTCTTGAAAAACAAGGTTTATCTCCTGATAAAATAGAAAAATTATCAAAAGTCGGTCTGCATCATTCATTGATTCCGTTATTAGCGTTTAGTTTTGCATTCCGTTATTTAGCTCCGGTTATTGCAACTCCTTTAGCAGATAAAGTAAACAAATTTTTAGTTAAACATAATTTAATTAAAGATCCAAAAGCTGCTAAATCAAATCAAAGCTTAGAAAAATTCAATAATTGGAGTTCCAATTTGCCAAAAATAAATCTTGATATTAATAAATAAATTCTTTCATTAATCTATAATATTTTTATACTCTATGATATTTTTATATTAAAATACTAAATTGAAATTTAATTTTAAATAAAAATATTAAGGATACAAAAACTATCAATGGCAAATATATTAATCATTGAAGATAATGTTATGAATATGGAAATGGCTGGTGAATTGTTAGAAAACGCCGGTCATTCTGCCATAAAAATAGAAAATGCTGCCGATGGAATAAAACTTGCTAAAATAAAAAGACCTGATTTGATTCTTATGGATTTAAATCTTCCCGGCATGGACGGTTTAACAGCAACAAAAATTTTAAAAGAAGATCCGTTAACAAAAAATATTCCCGTAATTGCATTTACGGCAAGAGTAATGCAAAGCGACAAAGAAAAAGCATTTGATGCAGGCTGTCATGGCTTTATTTCAAAACCGATAGACGTTTCTGTTTTTATTAATAATATCGAAACCTTTTTAAATCCTGTAAATTATTCTAAAAATGAAAAACTTACAAATTTAAATTCTGTTTCATTGCCAATAACAAATACTTCTACTTCTACAGTCAAAACAACAAAAAAAGAAGTTTTTGAAACAAAATACAAATGGCATAAAGTATTAATAATTGATGACAACCCTATGAACACAGAAATTTTAAAGGAAACTTTAGAGCAAATAGGACAAAGTTCTGTCGTTACACACAGTGGTAAACAAGCGCTTGATTTAGTTGAAAAAGAAAAGTTTGATTTAATTCTTCTTGATGTAATGATGCCGGAGATGAGCGGCTTTGATGTGATTAAACACCTTAAGACAAAAACTTCTACAAAAGATATTCCTGTTATTTTTGTCAGTGCGCTTGATCAAACCAGCGATATAGTTAAAGGATTTGACTTAGGGTCTTATGAATATATTACAAAACCCTTTAAAATAGAGGAAGTAAAAGCCAGAATCCTAAGCATACTAAAAATTAAAGACCTTCAAGACGAATTGAAAGCCGAAAAAGAAGTTCTTGATCTTGTTTTTCAATTTTCAGCAGACGGGATTGTAATTTTAAACTCTTCTTTTGAAATAATTTCATGCAATGAATTGTTTTCAAAATGGCTGGACTTGCCGAAAGAAGAAGTAATTAATCGTGATTTTTGTTGTATAGCCGGACATGACAAAGATTTTTATCCTATAAAACAATGTCTTAAATCAAGCGACAAGTATATGGACTTTTGTCTTGAAATAAATACCGGCAAGAATAAAGAAATAAGGTTTCTTGAAATAAACTGTTCGGAAATAAACCCTTCTTTAAACGAAGTTGAAGGTTATGTTTTAATTCTCAGGGATGTTACCGCTCATAAAGAAATTGAACAACAAAAAGAAACTTTTGTAGCAACGCTTACACATGATTTAAAAACACCTGTTCGCGCTCAAATGAGAGCATTAGAAATGCTTGTTAACGAAAAATTCGGAAAAGTAAATGGCAGCCAAAAAGATATTATTGAAGAAACACTTAATTCAAATAAATATATGTTTGGAATGGTGGATAACCTTCTTGCTACTTACAGATACGAAAATAAAAGCGTAACTATTCAAAAACATTATTTTAATGTTAATGATTTAATAAAAAATTGCCATGATCAAATAAAATACCTTGCCGGTGACAAAAAACAAACAATAAACTTTGATTTTGAAGAAGACACGCTGGATTTATTTGCGGATAGTCTTGAAATAAAACGTGTAATAATTAATTTGCTTTCAAATGCTATAAATTATACCGGTGAATACGGTCAAATAATTATTTCTTCAAGACTTAAGGATGATACAGTTATAATTTCCTTTATTGACAACGGAAAAGGGATTTCTCAAGAAGAAATATCAACATTATTTAATAAATATCAAAGTTACGCCAAAAAATTCAGGCAGGTAGGAACAGGCTTGGGGCTTTATCTTTCAAAACAGATTATTGAAAGCCATAACGGAACTATATCCGTAATAAGCGAAGAGGGCAGCGGAAGCGTCTTTACAATAAAATTGCCTATAAATTAATCTTTTGTCTATCCCTAAAATTAAACATGGGATAAAATAAAAAATATGAACAATACAATTTTTATAAAAGAAACTTTCATAAAAGCACTGACTTCTCCAATAAGCACTATTGAAGAAGCTAAAAGTGTTTTTAAAAATGATATGCCACAAGGAGCTTTATATAATCTTGTTAACAGAAATGAATATATAAAAGAAACCTGTCAGGCACTTAATTCTAACGACCAAAAGCTGATTTTTATAAACGGTTTTCAGGGAACAGGAAAAACAGAATTTATAAACACTTTAATATATGCACTTGAAGAAAATATACTTAATTTTTACTACGAATGCTCGCTCATTACGCATCTGGATGATATTATCCTCTCTTTATTCAATTATTTAAAAAAAATAGCAATAAAAAATCCTGAATATAAAAGGGCTTTTAAAATTTCAAATAGCCAATCAATTGATGAAAGGCTGATGAATTTTATCAAAACCATAAATATACCTTTATTAATTGTAATTGACGGTTTTGAAAATCTGACTAATGGCAACCCTCCTGAAGAACAGAAAGAATTAATACATTTTTTAGAGTTTCTGTCATCTATACCGGAAATAAAAATCATTATATCAGGCAGAAAAATAGGGTTATCTTCTTTAAAAGCGGATCCTTATGAAATCAGGCTTAGCGGACTTGAAGAATCAGAAGCCTCTAAAGTACTTAAAGATAATGAAATAATAGAAACAGAAAGCGGATTACAGCAAATTTTTCAAGTTACAAGAGGCTATCCTGAAAATCTTTTGTGGTTTTCAAATGCTGTTAATACTTTAAAAATATCTTCTTTTGATCTATTGCAGGAATACTATGCTAAAGAACAAAAAAGCTTTGAAGAGTTTATTTATCAAAAGATTTATAAAGCCGTTCCCGATGAATTTTTAAAAACGATTTATTTTTTAACAACTATAAGACATTCTATAACTCTTGAAACGTTAGAAAAATTAAATTTTACTTCCAATATTCCTGAAAAATTGAGTTATTTGACTTCCAAAATGATGTTAACTCAAAACAAAGAAGTTTTTTATATAAAAAGCCTGTTGAAAAATACTATTTATTCAAACATTTCGCCTAATGAAAAAAAGCAAATACACAGATATCTTTACGAAATATATTCCGAACAAATTTCCAAAAAGCTTGAAGAAAGAATTTTCCCTATATCAAGAAAGCTTTTATACTCAGAACAGTATTATCATTACATGTGTTTAACAAATTATGGCGATAAGTCCTTACCTGACTTGAAAGCCACGACTCTTTCAAACCTTAAGCCTGATTTTAAATATTTATACACTAACATAACCGACAGTTTATTTGTAGGAAACAAGGAAACCGAATCTGCTATTATTCTTGATGAGCAGCAAGAGCATAAGAATCAGACAGATGCTCCTATCACCGCTCGGGCGAATCAAGATCACAATAAAAATATTCTAAATACTAATATTGATATTGCTTCTGACCTTAAAATTGAACTTTCGGAAGAAGAAAAAGCTCTTTTAAGTGAAAATGAATCTATTTCAGATTCGCAAGAAGAAATGCCTCGACAATTATTTACAGATCCTCAAATCTCCGTTCAATCTTCTCGTGATGACAAAGCAGAAAATAAAGCTTCAAACAGTCTTGAAGGAAAAATACAAAATTTAAAATCCGAAGCAAATACTTTATATGAAAACGGAAAATTTGATGAAGCCGCTAAAAAATTTGAAGAAGCTCTGGTTTTGTATGAAATTCTCAAGGATAAAGTTAATGTAAATCGCACTTTGATTTCAATAGCAAACACTTATAATGAAGGTTATCGGCATGATGTTGCTTTAATGTACTATTACAGGATTTTAAGTTCTGAAAATGAAACGACGGAAATAGAACCCAGAATTGAAGCATTTTGCGGAATAGCTGACATTTATGATTACAGGGAAGATTTTGAGAATGCCCTTAAATTCTATCAAAAAGCTTTTGAAGAAGCTGAAAAATCCAATAATATAAGACAAAAAGCAAATGTTTGTTTTAAAAAAGCCCTTGCATACGATGATCTTGGTGATTTAGGCAAAGCACTGGAATTTTATTTAAAAAATACCAATATTTCCGATAATATTGAAGTAAATCCTAATATAGCAGCTGCTTATGCCAATATGGCAGCAATTTATGAGGAACGCGAAGATTTAAACAAAGCAAAAGAATATTATTCAGAGTCATTAAAGTTTGATAAACTTCTAAACAATAAAGAAGGGCAATTTGAAACTCTTTCTAACATTGGAAATATATATTTTGAGTCTTTTGACTATCAAAATGCCAATGATTGTTTTCATGAAGCACTTGCAATTGCCAGAGAAACAGGCGATGCATACAAAATAGCTATGAGCTGTCTTGATATTGGCGATATTTATTTGCAGGAAAAACACTTTGAAAAAGCTTTAAAAGCTTTTATAATTGCAGGAAAAACTATCGAAAAAACAATTTCTACCGACAGCAGGGAAAAAATAGACAGGCGATTAAAAAAAGTCATGGGTGAAATAGGCGAGCATAATTTTAAAAAAATTATAGAAAAATTAAAGAAAAAAACATGAATAAAAATATAAATAAAAACGAAAACTGGGAACTCTTTATAAAAAAAGCAGAAGAATTTAATATAAATCTGACAGCTAAACAGATTGAGCAATTTCAGAAATACTGGCAGTTTCTATATGAATATAACAAGCATACCAATCTTGTAAGCTCTGCCGAGCTTGATTTAGTAGCTTCAAAACATTTTGCTGATTCTCTTTCTATAGGTCTATTAGAAAATGAGTTGAGTTTAAATTCTTCAAAAACAGTTCTGGATATTGGCATAGGTGGCGGATTTCCCGGAGTTCCTATAATCATAGCTTATCCTGATTTGAAACTTTATGCGGTTGACTCTGTAGGTAAAAAAACGGACTTTATTTCTAAGCTTTCTGAAGAATTGGGCCTTAATGACAGGATTGAAGTTATAAATTCACGAGCTGAAGAACTTATAAAACAGCCTAATAAACAAGAATTTTTTGATATAGCCGTTTCAAGGGCTGTAAGCAGACTTAATATCCTTCTGGAATATACTTTGCCTTTTGTTAAAGTCGGAGGATTTTTTATAGCATATAAAGCAAAGACTTTTCAGGAAGAAATTAATGACTCAAAACAAGCTTTATCGATTTTAGGCGGAGAAGTTATAGAAATAGCCAATTATACGCTCTCAAATGAAGAAAGAAAGCTTATTTTAATAAAAAAAATAAGACCTACTCCTGAAAAATACCCCAGAAAAACCGGTATTCCCGCTAAAAATCCTTTATAAAATTTTTATTATAAATTGATTATTTATATGTTAGAATAAATAAAAATTACAAAAGGAGAAATGATTATGTTAAAAAAAGAATATTTATCTAAATTACTTGTTGTCTTTGGTGTTGCAACCTTAATTACATGGATTGTTAATTTTGTAAACATAATACTTCCTTTCCAATTTAAGGTTGTGAAGTGGGTATATATAATTTCTCAAGAACTTTCAGAAAAAAGTATTTTCCCTCTTATAGGAATTTTAGCCCTGATGGGAGGCGTTTACCTTTGTAATGCCGCTAAAGAAAGCAAAGACTCAAAATGCAGATGCGCTGTCTGGGCAGCAAGAGTATCTTCTGTATTATGCATGTTTTTCTTTGCAGGACTTATAACTATGACAGTAGTTTACAGTCTTTCAATTAAACCTCTTCAAAATGATGTAAAAACCCAAATCATGAACGAAGCAGATAAAGTAAAAAGTCAAATGGCAATGATGGTACAAGCAAATCCTAATCTTCCACAGGAAAATTTACAAAAAGGAATGGATGAATTAAACATTAGTGTTACACGGGAACTTAAAAAAGCAAAAAGAGATATAACTACAAACAGCATTAAAATCATTGTCGGTCTTCTTTCTTTTGCTCTTGTAAATTTAGTATTTGCAATATATTTAATAAAAATATCTTTATGCAAAACTAACTGCACTACTGCAAACACAGAAAGCTAAAAAACTCATTACTTTATTTAGATTACTAAATTAAAATCCTATAGTCTTTTTATAGGATGGTTTACACCTATCATAGTGTTTTAAACTCATCCCGCGGAGGATGTCTTAAATAATCAAATATGGCAAACTTAATATAACAAGTGAAAGACTTGAATTTGCCGGGGGGATGTAGTTTTTTTATGAACACAAATGAAGAGTGTCTGCTTTTATTTTTAAAAAATCCTGGAAGAATTGATAAAACAACGAATGAATTAAAAAGCTTTATTTTTTCATCAAATGATAATAATATTATTAATAGAGAGTTTGGTACGAAAAAAATTACTGACCCTATTAGAGAAGCGAGATGGAAAAATTAAAAAATTTCTGGGATAAAAAACTATTCAGGCAAATTTCATATTTTTTATTTGTTATTTTGACCATATTTTTTCTAGGTTTTTTAGGGAATAAAGTTTTTAATATAAGTTCATTCTTAGAAGCTTATGAATTAAAAACCTATGATTCAAGAGTACAAATAGCCGATAAATCAAAAATTTATGATGAAAATTTAAATCAAAAACTAGTAATTGTTAGCATAGATAATGAAAGCCTTGCTGTGCTTGAGGATGATCTTGGAAGATTTCCATGGAGCCGTGATGTTTATGCAGATATAATAAATTATCTTGAAAAAGATGGTATAGATACTATAAATTTAGATATTAAATTTGTTGGAAAGCAAAAAGGGTTCGAAAAACAGGATACTGAACTTGCCAATACAATAAAAAAATACAACAATGTTTACGTTTCAATGGATTTTGACAACATAGACGAAAATAAAAATGTTTCTGATTTACCAAACGTATTAAAAGTAAAACTTGAAAATCACAGTAAAACCATAAATTACAATAATTTTGATTTTAATTATTGTAATTTGATCCTTGAAAGTATAATTAACAATACTAAAAATATTGGTATTGTTAATTTTATGCGGGATGACGACAGTGTTTCCCGAAGAAGTCCAACGTTCTTTAAATATCAAGAAAATTATTATTCTTATATGCCTTTAAAAATAGCTTCTGACTATGTTTCACGGCATGAAAAAATCAATACTGATAAATATGTAATTAACGAAAAAAATCAGCTTTTGTTTGGCAACAAGAAAATCCAGCTTGATAATCAGGGTTCTATGATTATTAACTGGAACGGACATCAAAATAAATTTATTTATGTGCCTTTTTGGAAAGTTTATAAATCAATGGAAAATGAAAAAAAAGGATTACCACCGGTACAACCTATAGAAAAAGGTGATTTTAAAGATAAAATCGTGTTTGTTGGAGCAACAGTATCTTCATTGAATGATATGAAGACCACACCTTTAAGCCCTATTGTTCCTGGTGTTGAAGTTCAGGCAACTGTTTTTAATAATCTTCTCGACAATAACCCTATAACAAAAATTACAGGCAATATTAATCTTGGAATTTGTCTTTTACTGGGGCTTTTAGTAGCAATTACCGTTATAAAAATCAGGCAGCCCCTTATTTCAACCTTAATTTCTATCCTAATTTTATCTTCTTATATTGGTTTTGCTTCTTATATGCTTAACGAACACAACTTATGGTTTGATATACTGCCTCAGGTCGTGTTTGTAATTCTTACGTTTACCTTTATGTTTATTATCAAATACGTCCTTAAATCCAAGGATTTTGATTACACTTATAAGCTTGCAACCACAGACGGACTTACAAACCTGTTTAATCACAGATATTTTCAGGAACATCTGACAAAATGCATGAAAAAAGCTGATAAAAACAACACACGTTTTGCGTTAATTCTTATAGATATTGATTTTTTCAAAAAATTCAACGATACTTACGGGCACCAGGCTGGCGATGAAGTTTTAAGACAGGTCGGACAAACACTTAGAAAAGCTGTTAAGTCTCCTGATTTAGTCGCACGGTACGGCGGCGAAGAAATGGTAGTGGTTCTCGACAACGCAAATACTGAAGAAGCAATAAACGCAGCAAACAGAATCTGCAGAGCCATTGCGGATAGAAATTTTGAGCTTGCGGAAGGTCTTACTGTTAATGTAACAATAAGTTTAGGGGTTGCTGTTTATCCTATTGACGGTAAAACCTCAACCGAGCTTATAGAATTTTCCGATCAGGGGCTTTACAGGGCTAAACACAACGGACGTAATCAAGTCGGTTCCCTGCCTGAAATTAAAATTATTACAGCAGAATAATTTTTTATAAAATTAATTAATAAACGCCTGAAATTTTTGTTTTACAAAATCTTTATCTTGTTTAAAAACAATATTTATAAACCTGTATAACAAATCAAGGCTATAGGCTTTTTGTGCTTCCGATATCATAATCCCTACGGTTTCTTTAGCTGAATTTTTTTCTTTAGCTGATAAAATATCGTATGCATTAACTATTGATACTATTTGAGTATATAAAGACAGGCTATCTTTTGTTAACTTTCTCGGATACCCCTGACCATCTAATCTTTCATGATGATTATATGAAACTTCAGCTATTTTTTCAGGCAATCCCATACTTTTGATCAATTGATAACCTAATCTGGTATGATTTTCAATAAGCTCAATTTCATTAAATTTCAAATTATCCGACTTATATAATATATCTTTCGGAATTCTTATCTTGCCTATATCATGCAATAAAGCTGCAATGGTTAATTCTTTTATCAAAGTTGATCCAAGACCTAGTGTTATTCCAAAAACAGAAGCTAAAACCGAAACGTTAATAGTATGAGAATAAACAGCATTATCACTAATTTTTAATTGATTAATGCAAGTGTTTATATCTACTTTGTCATTAATTTCACTAAAAAGAATTTTTTCTATTTCTTTATATTTAATTATTACGGGAGGGTGTATCTCTGTTTCATCAATAAATTCTGTTGGAGTGTTAATTAATTTATTTTGAGTATTTTGAGGAATAATAAGACGAGTGTCAATATTTTCATGACTTGTATGTAATTTGTTTAATTTTTTTGGAAAAGTAAGAAAATTAGGACCTTCTTCTGCTTTAGTTTGTTTAAAAAAATCACATTTTGAGCAATTGTACCATTTTTTAGCAAATGTGCCTTGAATGTTTCCGTCACAAAAAGTCCCTGTAACAGCCCAACAGATTCTGCCTGCGCATTTACCATGATTTAATCCGTTATATTTTTTGTTAACAGCTGCCGGACATACTCCAAATTCATCAACATTTTTGCCGCTGGGTTCTCTTCCGCAGTTTGTAAATTCCCAACAATTTTTTTTCATTATTAATATTCCTTATTTCTCAGCATAAATATAAGCTGTTGGCGAATTTACAGTTATTGTCTTTCCGTCTAAATCCTGTTTTAATCTCTCAATAAATTCGTTTACCTCATTTTCTGAAAGATGCTGAAGGTATTTTTCTTTTACTGTAGGTCTTCCCGGACTTGGGGGAGTATTAAACCACGGATCAAGCATTTCTTTGGAAACAGAATATGTCGAAGACTGCACAACTATATCAATATCAATGTTTTTAAAACCTGCATTTTCAAAATCTTTTTTAAGTGAATCCTCATCAAAATTCATAAGCGGATCATTTTCATCAGAAGTCATTTTATCTTCTGCTTCTTTTAAAATCTGATAATTTGGATATTTTTCAGGAGTCATAAGCTCATAATATTTTGTATTTTTGCTTATAATAGGCTCGAAAATTGAAATTCTTCCGCCCTGATTCAATATTCTGAAAAATTCATTTATTGCTTTAGATTTATCAAGAATATGAACCATTACTGACCTCATAACAACAACATCAATAGAGTTATCAGGAAGTTTTGTGTCCGTTGCATCTGTCTGAATAAAATCCATTTCTTTTTCGATGCCGCATTCTTTTGCAATTTTATAACACTCTTCAACGCAATCAATAAAAGCATCAGAGGCTATAACTTTTCCGATTCCTTTTAGTCTTTCATAAGCACCAAAAGAAAGAAGCCCGTTTCCTGTTCCTATATCAATAAGAATATCGCCCTGTTTTAAGTTTGCCCTATCCAAAACTTTATCTCTTACCTGAGACAGCCACAAAAACGTTTGTTGCTTTTGTTCCTCTGACATATATGAAAATCTGGAATTTTTAAGCCATTCTGTCCATGTTTTTACTATTTCAGACATTTATTCCCCTTTTTTATTTATTTCTAAAAATATAATAATATATTAAAGAGAAAATTCTCCTAAAATTAAGTAATATCCTATAAGCAACGTATTTTAAATAAGAAAAAAATATATTATAAAAGTAGAAGTATCTTGAAAAAACTTTATACTTTATAATTACATGGTATCTTTATAATTAGATAGTTAGATTTACAAATTTATAGGGGAAAAATAAATGGATCCTTCTCAACGTCGCTGGTATGATAATGACCCAACTTTAAGCGAAGCAATGGAATTATTATCCATGTCTCCTGATGATTCAAAAGACATGGCTGCTGACTTCATATTAAAGCTTCAGGAAGTTATAGCATCTGATATTATTGAAAAAGTTTATCAAACAGTAAAAAAATATCAGGGCAAAGGCAGCAGATGGTACGACAGCGATCCTGTAATGATTAAAGCTATCGAATTATTAAGAGTTGCTCCTCTAAATATTCAAAAAGCCGCTGCTAAAAAACTTTTAAAAGCTCTTTCATCAAAAGAACTTGATGAACTTCAAAAAGAATTTGATGATATTGATGCTGCAGAAAATGCTGAACTTGAAGCATAAGCTATAACCAATGACTCATTCAGAACTTAAAGACATCCAGAATTCAAAAGACGATAGGGGTATTGATATTCAGAGTGTTGGTGTCAGGGATGTTGAAGTACCTTTAATTATTCAGCGAAAGAACGACAAAGAACAAGTAGTCAGCGCAAAAGCAAAGATGAGTGTTTCTCTCCCAAAAGAGTATAGAGGCACTCACATGTCGCGTTTTATTGAAATTCTTTGCGAGTGGGGACAAAAAAATCTTCTCGGCGTTGATATAGAAGGCTGTCTTCAGGAAATGAAAACCCGACTAGAAGCAAAAAAAGCTAAAGTTAAGTTTGAATTTAAATATTTTATAGAAAAGCAGGCTCCTTTAAGCAAACTTTCCAGTCAAATGGGTTATAAATGCTCTTTTGAAGGAGTATTAGACGAGCAGGATTACAAATTTATACTGGGAGTTTCCGTTCCTGTAACTACTCTTTGTCCTTGCAGCAAAGAAATTTCTGATTACGGCGCTCATAACCAGAGAACCATAGTAAAAGCCCGTATCAGCTACGATCCTCATACAATTATATGGCTGGAAGATCTTATAGAATTAATAGAAAAATGCGGAAGCAGTCCTATTTATCCGCTTTTAAAACGCGAAGACGAAAAGTTTGTGACTGAACAGGCTTATAATAATCCTAAGTTTGTTGAGGACATCTTGAGAGATGTTATTTCCGAAATCAGGAAGCTTCCTGAAGTTAGCTGGTTTGAGGTTGATTGCGAGGCGCATGAGAGTATTCACAACCATTCCGCCTGGGCTCATCACGAGGAAACTATTAATTAAAATTTAGATTCGGGTAATTTAATGGTGCGGAATTTTAATCCCAAAGTTTTTTAAGATCTTTTTGTGTTGTTATTCATAACAAAATTTTAAAACTTATTTGAAAAAACTGCAAATTTGTTAAATTTAAAGGTGTTTTTTATAGCAAGGGCTGCACCCCTGCACCTGCCTTCATTTCTTTTAATCGTAAAAGAAACGAAGCAAAGAAAAGCTCGCCCTAATACTACGGTTTCTATATTTCTACCCTGCTCACGCTTAAAACATACAGTTGCCTAAGCTCGCAAACTCGCCTACTTTGGTAGGCTCAAACAAGTGCTCGCATGTGTTTATACGCAGGGTGAAACATTACGAAACCTTCGCAAAGGGTAAAACGAGGGTTTTCAAGGGGGAGTGCCCCCTTGACTCGCATGTCGTGTTTAGTTGTTTTTGGCGAACGGGCATATAAGCCTATAGCCAATGTTTGAGCCCCCAAAGGGGCGAGTTTTGGCGTGCGTAGAATTAAGTCTTTAATCTTTAATGAGCCTAAAAATGAGAGAATTAGATGGATTGGGATGGATTATTTTGAGAATCTTTAAAATCATATAACTCTTGGATCATTTTAAAGGATTTATTAATAGATTTATCTATTACAGGAATCTCATTGTTAAGTGCATTGGCTAAAACAATTTTTTCAAAAATAGCTAAAGATTTTATCATTCCAAATATTAAAAGTGTTGTTTCTTCATTTGTAAAGGTAATCATTTCACCTTTTTTAAATGTTTTAGTAATATTTTCTATTTTTATAAAAAGCTCCGATTCTTCAGGGACTTGACTCTTCTCAACCGTACTCATTCCCGAAAAAACAAATTCTTGTCCGCTATGGATTCCTTTAAATATCATAATAAAATTAGGAATATTTATACTTATTTCTTCTTTATCAACAATACTTACATTATGAGTAATACAATTTCGAATATCCTGTAAAGGTTGCCAAAATTCTGTTTGCTGTGAAAGTTCATTATTTAATAAATTATCAATTATTTTTAATTTATTAGGAAACTTTTCCTTTTTAAATTTCTTTGTTTCTTTCTTATAGTCCTTAAAATCAATTTTATTAATATGTTTATCAGTGATATTAAGTATTTGAAAAACATGAATAAGTGTTATGTCAAATAACTCCATCATTTCTCTAAGAGCATTCTTTGCTACAAAATTTTTAAATTCAAACAATACTTCAGATTCATCGACTTTATCAGGAATTAATAAAAAGTTGTCTTTAATGTGCCAACTTTTTATATTAAAAGAGTTTACATTATTTAGAACAATTCCAGAAAAAAGAGCTGCTCTTAAAATTCCTTTTTTCGCAAAGTAAAAGGCTTTATTAAAGTCTAATTTTATCATTTGTTTATCCATAACAAACAAAGCATAATTTTTTTTCATAGCTTTGTCAAAATCCGTAAATACTTTTCACAATATAAATTATTACTTAAATTTCAAGCTGGACAGATGCTGAAACAAGTTCAGCATGACAATTTAAGAGGGAATTTGACTTTATGCCACACTGGATAGATTCTTCGCTTTGCTCAGAATGACATATAAAGAAATAAAACTTTCCCTTTGCAAATAAAATTTTTGTTATAGAATAAACATAGCAGGGCATGGTACCCTGCTTTAAATTGCTTTAAAAAAAGGTATAAAAACAATGGGATTAAAAAGAAATGACAGACTG
>Ga0209212_1000516_pt1 | contig 74186 bp, 72 predicted proteins | sample RifGroC2_FD_183996 | JGI IMG/M metagenome (GOLD analysis project Ga0209212, IMG submission 183996) | Groundwater microbial communities from Rifle, Colorado, USA - Groundwater C2 (SPAdes) (version 2) | ecosystem: Environmental > Aquatic > Deep subsurface > Groundwater | place: Rifle, Colorado...
TTAATGTATATGAAGAAAGTATTACAGATACCAGAATTAATATACTTGCAATCATTAATACCTTAGATGGACTTATATTGCCGACGGGGATAGGGCGGTTTCTTGTCCTGCTCATTACACTGTCTATGTCCCTGTCAAAGTAATGATTGAACGCACTGGCACCTGCCGATGCCATAGTAGTCAATATTGCAATGAGCAATAATTTTATAAAATTAAACTCATCCATGGAGGCTGTGATTATATAGCCTGCAATTGCACTAAATGCAATTAATATATCTATGCGAAGCTTTAAGATATGAATGTATGCCTTGATTGTTGTCATTACTGAATTTTCTGGATATGATAGGACAATTTCTCTATTCATATAAAATTAGGTTATAAGAATTTTAATTTTAGGGCAGGGCTATGGCTTAATGACCATAACCCTACCCATATTATTAATTACCCAATGTTCCACACCATAGACAACCACTTCCAATTAAGGAAGTAGAACATCACAAAGGCAACAAAGAAGATGATGATTATAACCCCTGTGCCTGGTGCCGGAAAATCTTCATGTCTTTCTTCTGCCATAAACCCTCCTTTAATAAACTAATTTGGCTTCGTTTGGTGCCAGTTTTCTGCCAAGGAATACTGAAAGGACTGATACACCAACATACATTGCCCCGCCTACAGCAGCTAAAATGCCGCCTAATGCTGCTATGGTTGTAAAAAGAAGTACTGTCGGGTCAAATGAGAATGGGATGATGGAATCTGCAAATGTAACATCCCAATGTCTCCTTGGTGAGCCAAGTGTGCCTGCACCTGCCATCCCTAAAATCAGGAGAATCATTCCTGCGGCATATACATATGGCTGTGCTGAAGCCCATTTTTTGCCTATAATCTCACGTCTGAATATAAGCGGAATTACATAATAGGTCAGCCCCATAAAGGCAAGGGTAGTTCCACCTACAACTGTAGCATGAAAGTGGCCTGTCATAGCCCATGTGTTATGGGATTTAATAGACAACTGCTCTGTCCCGTATACAACACCTGTTATCCCGCCTATGAATCCGAATATTAAAAGAGAGAATATCATGGCAGGGAAACCCGGTTCACCCCACGGCGCCTTAGTCAGCCACTCAAAAAGCCCTTTTGTATATCCCTTCTTCCTCTGTGCAACCTCAACTGCCATTGGAATTGCAAGGGCGTGAATCATACTGGCAAGAACAGCCAGATATAGGAAGTAAGATGTATTGAAAACCTTATGTGCAGGGCTAAGGGTCGGGTCTGTTAAGAGGTGATGCTCAGATGCCAAATTGATGAATAATATATACAGCACAAATGCTGTCCTGCATATCTTTTCATTAACAGGTTTTGCACCGACAGTTAAAGCCCCCAACAGATACCAGATAGAGACCATTGCAGTAACATTGATTTGCTGAGATGAATGCCCAAGTCCCCAGAATAATAACCTATACATAGCCGGGTCCAAATTCTTTATAACCCCAAGAGACCACAGGAATGTCGGTATATAGATTATCGCACCACATGCAAGTGTAAATACTGCAATTATAGCTGCTGCTGACAAGCCGAATGTAAAGAGCGGTAAAGACCCCTCGTATGTCTTATCTGCCTTTGCTATTGCGAGAGTTCCAAAGAAGATACCACATGCAGTCAAGGCGCCGACTGCAAAGAGTATTATGCCGAGATAATACAGCGGATGTGCCTGCAATGGCACATAAGACGAGAACATAACAGTTGCATTATCAGTGAATACCATTACATCAACAAGGATTGACCCGACGAGCATTAGTATATAGGCAAGCCATGCAACCTTTGGTGCCGCAAGTCTTGAATTAAGCACTACAGATGAGCCAAAATACAGCCCCGCAACTTCAAAGAAAATTATCCAGAATATAAGCATATTTAAACCGTGGGCTGTCAATGCCTTATAAAACCATTCAGGTGATAAAAGATGAACTGCAGGCCAGCGGGTTAATGCAACAAGCAGTGCCATTATGCCGCCTATCAGGATGAAGACCACTGCAGTTACTGCGTTTATCCACATTAGATTCTGGGTTGTGGCATAAACCTTTTTCCCTGTGATAGGACAGGTTCTAAACTCCATTTCATTCGCCATTTTTAATCCCTCCCTCTATTAATACCCCTTTTAATCTTTTACAACTATCTTGCCAACCATTGTATGGTGGCCAACGCCGCAGAACTCATTACAAATGATGTGAAATGTGCCTGATGTTGAAGGTGTTAGATTTAATATATTGTCATGCCCCGGCACTATCTGAAAATTCATATTCAAAGGCTGGAGTCCAAAACCATGCATAAGGTCAACAGAAGATATATGAAACTTGTAATTTACCCCCTTCTTAAGCTCAAGTATAGGCACCCAGTTCCACATCTGCCCCTTAAGATATACATCAGCCCCATCAGGCGGCTTTACAACAGGTATCCCTGCCTCCTCCCCAACCTTATATTTTTCTATAAAGGCACTGGCAACCTTCTCAAAATCATCAGGTCTTATCTTCATAGGCTCAACTGAAGGATTCTGTCCACCCACAAAATGCCAGAGCGGCATCATCGTAAATAGTATGAGACACCAGATTATTGCTACTGTAATCCAAATCTTTTCTTGTTTATCAGCCGGTTTCCACCAATAAGTTTCAGGTGATGTTATAGGCATATTATCCCTCCATTCAAATTACGGTCCTGTAATGACAGCAGTTGGAGCATTTGCCAGCTCCATTACTCCCCAGATTACATAAAATATAGTTGGTATTACTACCCCTAAAACAAACAGCATAGAAATATCATCATAAAAAACCTGCCACCGAGATATTTTCCCCTCCTCTTTCATATCCCCTTCACCCCCCTTCAAATAAAATAATTAGTTAGAAATTGACTGCCCCTATTCAGTTAGAATGCTACATTAACCTGCAGATATACAAAGTCTGCGGTCTTATCCTTGTCAATTGTCCTGCCATAATAATCTGATGTCCCGCTCGCCTCTCCCGCACTCCTTCTTACCCAAGAAAGTTCACATTTAACATTTGAAGTTAAACTTTGTCTTGCCATAATATTAATCTCCGAACCTAAATCATCTTTACTATTCGCATCCTTCTCAAATAGACTGTATTTCCAATATTCAGCACCTATCCATAGAGTTTCTGTCGGCTTTAACCCTGCATTTAAAGACATGGCACTCATATTTGACCAGCCTATGTCATCAGTGAAACCATAAAGAGGATGGTTTGTGGGATAGAGGTTCTGGAATGACTCTATTTTATTTGATGTTGAGGAGTTATCTCCTGTTGCGGTGTCATACTCGGCACCAATCCTTAAACCCATAATATCCTTTAATGTATAGCCGGCTTTTACAGCAAGGGCATTAGACTCCTGAGAGACTGTAGTCCCCCCTGATTTCATGTTATCTCCACCCTGTAGTGCATATTCGGCTGTATAGTCCGCATCTGCAAATTTGCCATTGAGTCTTACACCATATGTAAGGAGACTCCTCTCAGTTAAATCATTCTTATCCTGAAGTGCATAAAGGTCAATGGTGTTGTTCTGGATAGCCTTAATAATTGCATAGATGCCGATGAAGGTAGTGTCTTTATCATCTGTTGTGCCGTTTGTCTTAAAATCGGTTGTATCATTTGTAACAGATTCCTTTATTTTTGAATAAAACAAATCCATACCAAAGGTATCTGTATTATACATAAGCTTCAGGGCATCAAAGCTCCTTGCAGTATTTGACCACTCAAATCCACCTATCAATCTCTGGTCGCCATAAGCCATAACCTGTCGGCCTAACTTCAATGATAATGGCTGGTCTAAAATACTATCAAACTGGACATAAGCCTGTTTTATATCGGTTGATTCAGAGTTGACTGTTGTTGTTGATGCGGCTGTTGTTCCTGATATGGTTGTTGATGTTGAAGCATTATCCTGCCCTGTCCCTCCGCCATCACTTGTCCCATCACTCCCCCATGCCCTGCTGTCCTGAACCTGTATATATGCCTTTGTCTTTTCATCTATCTTTGCATCTACATTGAGTCTTGTCCTCTGTATTATCTGCTCCTGACTCTTTGCCCCTGTTGTATTATTTGAAACACTCTCACCCCTAACCCTTATTTCTCCGCCTAACTTTACATCCACTGTCTCTGCAAATACTGAAGCTGTAAGAAATATTACAAATGCACTTACCGCTACTTTTATAAACCTTCCCATCAATCCACCTCTTCTTTAAATTAAAAATATTTTAAAATAATAAATTTAATAATGGCATTAATCTATGACTTAAATCATAGTTTGTCAATAGATAAAATAAAAAAATTGATAACCCCCTTTTTATCCCTTTCTTAAAAATAAAGGGATAAGGGGGATTACCAATACATTTTAATGCCCCACCAGTAAATAAGTGGGGCATTTTTACGGTTATATTTTAATGGCCGGCATCTGCACCACCAACCTTCAGAGGCTTAAATATTTGTGGTACCTCCGCACCTGTAACCTCAAGTATTCCTACAGCACCCTTGTCTATTGCACGTGATATTGCATGGTCAACAAGTATATACGCAGCAGGGACATCAACCTTAAATTCAATAATGGCAGCACCACCTGGTGGAATTAATGTGGTCTGGACATTCTTTGCAGGCTCAGAGCCTACAGCACCCTGCTGATATACTGTATCAAATATCTCACCTATTACATGGAATGAAGATGTAAGATTTGGACCTCCAACACCTACATACAAACGAACTGTCTCGCCTACATTTGCCTTAAGATTTCCCGGTGTTGCCATTGGATTAAACTTCACATAGGTAGGCTGTTCGGCCCTCATCTTTTCCACATCAAACGACTGTGCACCCTTCTCACCTGTCTTTCCTTTTGTATAGAAATCTCCTTGAACTACATAGTATTCCCTGTCAACCTTTGGAAGACCCTTTTCAGGCTCTACCAAAATTAATCCATACATACCATTTGCAATATGTGTTGGAATATGTGCTGTTGCACAGTGATAGACATATATACCAGGGTTCAATGCCTTAAAGAAAAAGGCAGTCTTTCCACCAGGAGGTGTCTGTGTAGCCTTTGCACCTCCACCTTGACCTGTTACTGCGTGAAGGTCAATTGAGTGAATGTTTTTACTTGCCCCACTGTTTTTCAAATTAAATGTAACATTATCCCCTACCTTGACACGGATGAATGGACCTGGAACGGTATCACCAAATGTCCAGAATGTATATTCAACACCATCTGCCAAGGTGCCTTTCTTCTCTGTCATTTCCATTTCTACTGTTACATTAGCCCCACCTGCTCTTGTAATCGCTGGTGGAACTTCAGGGGCTGTTGTCAATTTTGCAACCTCATCTGCTGCATTGCTGATGTTACTGATAGCAAAACTAACCAATAACCCTGTCAGAAACAAAATCCCCAACCTAATTTTCCTATTCATTGAATTACCCTCCTTCATTCAACTTTAATCTTTTATAGACAATTTTTTTATCTTAATTGCTTTTACTTGCCACTCCGCCAGCTTTTCCAATCTCTCTTATATAATTAACAAGCTCCCACTTTTCTTCATCACTAAGCATATCTTCAAATGGAGGCATACCGCTTTCTGTCCCATTTGTAATAACCCAGAATATCTCACCGTCTGTCCTTACAGTCTGCCATTTGGCATATGTAAAATTTCTCGGCGGAGGGCTAAATGAACTTGCTATTTCGCCGTCCCCTCTCCCCTTTTCACCATGGCAGTTGGCACATGTGCCTTTTCCATTGTATATTTCTTTTGCAACGGATAGAGATTTTGCATCTAACGCTACAATATTCTTTAGTCCCCTTACCTCTGCCAATTTGCCTGACGGAACCTTTGTCTCAAGTGTCTCATGGTCAGGAGATGACTCCAATGCCTTATGTTCAGCAGATTCATGGTCATCAGTAGAATTTGCCCGCGCTACCCCAATGTTAAGCGATGTAAAAGCAAGATACAGAGGCACTATCAAAACAATTGCTAATAACACAACCTTCCAGTTTTTCATTACTTCACCCCCTTTCACTTTTATTTTTGTATAATAAAATACCCGGTTCCTTATGTGAGGAGGAGGTGAATCGATATTGATTCGATTACCACCAATAAGGAACCGGGCTAAATTATTTACATAATCAGTCTATATCTATATGAGCAAAAGGGATGCCACTATTTGAATATTCTAAATATTCTTATTCAACAACTTGATATTATTGATGTTATTAATTTTTCACACTAATGATAAATTAAGAGAGAAAAAATGGCACTGTTACAGGAAGGTAACAATAAAAAATGTCATTTTAAAAATATGATATGGATTATCAAACGGTTAGATAAAAATAGAAGATGTTACTATTTGGTAACGGCAGGCTACTTTTTGACTACTTTGCATTTTAGCAATTATCTATCTTACTTAATTCTATTTTCTTTAAGTTTATATCGGCAGGATGAATAAAAACTTTGCTCCCTTCCCCTCTTCACTCTCAACCCAGACCCTTCCGCCAAGATGCTCTATTATATATTTTACAATCGGAAGACCGAGCCCTGTCCCCTTTTTAACCCTTTCCTTCCCGTTCTGCACCTGAACAAACTTCTCAAATATCTTTTTATGATATTCCTTAGATATGCCGGGTCCTGTATCCTCTACACATACTTCCACATACTTACCCTTCTTGTCAGCAGATATAGTAATAGTACCGCCTTTTGGCGTATATTTTACAGCATTGCTCATAAGATTTGATACAACCTGTCTCAACTTTCCATCATCAGCAGCAATAACAGGTATATCCTCCGATAAAATGGATTTTAAATTTATCCCGTGTTCCATTGCTTCTCCATAATATATTGCCAATGATTTATTAATTATCCCTTTTATATCCACAGGCTCGCTTTTAAATATCATCTTCCCCGCCTCTATCTTAGCAAGGTCAAGGTAATCATTTACAAGGTTCTCAAGCCTTATGCCTTCATGCCTTATTACTTCTTGGAATTTTTAAGTTCTTTATTAATGGCTTCAAGTTTTTTTGATGTCTTTATCTCTTCATCAGTCCTTATTTCAGCCTTTATTTTATCTGAATATGCCTTGAAAAAATAAGATAAAGAGACTATGCCCACCAGTAGCAACATAACCATTAGTCTCTGTTTCTGCTCCTCAAATCTTTTAATCTGCCCTGTAACCTCATCGGCAGTAGATTCCATTGCCACAACCCACCTCTCACTTCCTACCTTTAAAGAATTTGTTGCCAGAAGAATATCCTTTTCACCATGACTTTCAGGTATCTCTGCATAACCACCTGATGGCTTTTCTAATATATAATTTATCTCCCCTTTATGCTGCCCTTCAGTTAACCCCCTTGAGCAAAAGAGAAGCTCCCCTTTATCTGTAAAGAGCATGGTATGGCTCGTCTTTCCGTGTTTTACGGGTGTTAGAATTGAATATACCTCCTTCATTTCTATTCCTATTATGACTGCACCCTTTTTCTGATTTTTGTAAAATATTGGTGTCCCTATATTCATATCCATGTGGTCTTCATTGCTAATCCGCAATATCCGCACCTGCCCTTCATTTAAATTTATACTATTAACAAAAATTGGAGCATCCGATATATTTTCAAGCTTAGAGACTTCATCATCTTCTTCTTTATAAAAATAGGCAATATCATCCCTCGCTGCTTTTATAATCTCATTGCCATCCTTATCCGCATACTTTATATGGTGATAGATGGTATTTGAATTAAGGAATGCAAAAAAAACCTTTTCTGCCCCTTTCTTCCAAAAGTCTATATCTCTCCTATTTCTAGAATTTATTGCCTCTATTAACTTATTCAGGGCAAAAGACTGTCTTATAAACTGTATATTTTTTGTTGCATCATCAACAAATATCTCACTTAGTTGAATTGCAATCCTCTCTGTAACAAGGCTTTGCTCTTTATTAAACTCTTCCCTTATCTGATTTTCTATTGAACTCTGGAGATGGGAAAACATGGATAAAAAAAGATAGAAAAGGGTGGATGTCAAAACTATACCTGTCAGAAAGATATATCTTTTTTTCATCTTCTATTGAAGCCTCTGTCTCAATATTTCGTAAAAAACAATTGAACATGCTGCTGATATATTGAGCGAGGATACCTTCCCCTTCATTGGTATAGATACTATAAAATCACACTTTTCCTTTGTCAATCTCCTCATCCCCTTTGATTCGCTCCCGAATACAACTGCTGTCGGGTCATTGTATGATAATGAAAAGCAGCTTTTTTCAGTCCCAGCCTCAACACCTACAATCCAGAAACCTTTTTCCTTCAATTCCTCAATAGTATTTGAAATATTAGTAACCCTGATAACCGGGATATGTTCAATTGCACCTGCAGACCTTTTTACCACTACAGGTGTAACACCTACTGCCCTGTCCTTTGGAATAATTACACCCCCGATACCAAGTGCCTCTGCAGACCTTATTATTGCCCCAAGATTTCCGGGGTCTTCTATCCCATCTAATATTACGATTACAGGTTTATTGTCTTTTTTATATAACTGCTCTATCAACTCATAGAGTTCAATCTCTTTTTTGGGTAATACAACTGCTACAACACCCTGATGCCTGTTTGTCCCTGAGATATTTTCAAGGGCTGAGCCGCTTTCCCTCCTTATGCCTACATTTCTTGACTTTGCCAGTGATTCTATTTTATAAATTTCACTTCCTTTTCTCCCTGTCTCTATCAATATTTCCTTAAAATTTCTTTCCCCTGACCTCAATGCCTCAAGGACAGGATTGATACCGTATATAACCTCGCCCATTTTTCTCCAAAATTATATGATAAATATTTACAGAGTAGGCAGTAAGCAGTAGGCTGTAGGCAGTTTTTTATTATTTACTCCATACTCCTTACTGCTTACTCCTTACTTTCCATATAGTTCCCTGCGGTGAGTCTTCAAGGATAATCCCTTTTTGACTTAATTCATCCCTAATCTTGTCTCCATCTTTCCATCTCTTTTCCTTTCTCGCCCTTTCTCTTTCACTTATAAGCCTCTTTATCTCCCCTTCTGATATGCCAATAGAGGCAAGCCCCTCTGATTTTTCCCTCTCAAAATACTCTGCTGGATTCTGCTCAAAAAGTCCAAGAACCTTACCTATCTTTATAAGAGTTGCAATTCCCTGCAAAAACTCCGAACCCTTATTTCTAATACCATTCAGCCTGTGCAGTTCTGTATTCAAATATCCTATTGCCTGTGCAGTATTAAAATCGTCATTCATTGCCTCCTCAAATTTCAGTATTAACTCACTTTTACCCTCATTTACTCCTAACTCCTTATCTGCGAACAATAAAAGGTCATAAAAACGGTCTAAGTTAATCTTAGACTCATTTAGATTCTGGTCGGAAAAATCTATTGGACTCCTGTAATGGCTTGAGAGGAGGAAAAATCTTATAACCTCCGGATTGAATTTCTTTAAAACATCCTTTATTGTAAAAAAATTGCCGAGGGACTTTGACATCTTCTCTTTATTAATATTGACAAAACCATTATGAATCCAGTATTTCACAGGAGGATGCCCTGTCGCCGCATGAGATTGTGCAATCTCATTCTCATGGTGGGGGAATACCAAATCCTTCCCTCCTCCATGAATATCAAAATATTTTCCGAGATACTTTTGCCCCATTGCAGAACACTCTATGTGCCATCCGGGTCTCCCCTTTCCCCATGGACTATCCCACCACGGCTCTCCGGGCTTACTCGCCTTCCAGAGGGCAAAATCAAGGGGGTCTTTTTTCTTCTCATCTATCTCTACCCTCGCACCGCTCAAAAGCTCATCTGTATTTTTTCCTGAGAGTTTTCCATACTCTGTAAATTTTCTCACAGAATAGAAGACATCACCATTTGCCTGATATGCATAGCCTTTTTCAATGAGTTTTTTTATCATTTCTATCATATCAGGGATATGCACTGTTGCCTTTGGTTCACAGTCTGGAATTTCAACACCGAGAGCATTCATGTCTGCATAGAATTCCTTTATGTATCTCTCTGCAATTTCCTCTGAAGAGACCTTTTCCTCGTTTGCCCTCTTTATAATCTTGTCATCCACATCTGTAAAGTTTCGGACATAGGTAACTTTATAACCCAGATATTTGAGATAGCGATATATTACATCAAATACGATTGCAGCCCTTGCATGCCCTATGTGGCAGAGGTCATAGACAGTAACACCACACACATACATCCTTACTTCACCATCTACAATGGGCTTGAAGGCTTCTTTTCTTTTTGTAAGTGTATTATAAATGTAAAGTGGCATAAAAATTTTTAAGGTTAAATTATTACGCTACATTATGTTTTAAATTTGAAAGGTAGTCAATTGTTTATTATACTGAAATAGCAAAGACCTGAACGCGAATATCACGAATGGACAAATTACACGAATAAAGAATTTTAAATCTTTTTCTATTCGTGACATTCGTATATTCGTGTAATTCGTGTTTTGCATTTTTTATTTATGAAAAAAGAAACAATTAAAAAACTCACAGACATTGTTGGCAAAGAAGCTGTTTTAACCTCTGATGAGGACAGGATTTGCTATTCCTATGACGCTACAAGAAAGAGTGCTCTTCCTGATGTAATTGTCAAACCAAAAAATACAGAAGAGATATCTAAAATTGTAAAGATTGCAAATCAGGAAAAGATACCTGTTGTGCCTCGTGGTGCAGGCTCTGGTTTTGTCGGCGGCTCAATTCCAATAATGGGCGGTATTGCTCTAATTCTTACCGATATGAATCGCCTGATTGAATTAGATGAGGAAAATATGGTTGCCGTTGTAGAGCCGGGGATGGTGACATACAATCTCCAGCAGGAGGTAGAAAAAAGGGGATTATTTTATCCACCCGACCCGGCAAGCCTTAAATTCTGCACTATAGGAGGGAATGCCGCTACCTGTGCAGGCGGACCGAGGGCTGTTAAATATGGAGTAACAAAGGACTATATACTTGGTCTTGATGTAGTCCTGCCTGATGGAGAAATCCTCAATACAGGTGTAAGGACTACAAAGGGTGTTGTAGGATATGACCTGACAAAATTAATAGTAGGCTCTGAAGGAACACTCGGTGTAATAACTAAACTTACCTTAAAACTTATACCCCTTCCTGAGTCAATAAAGACAGCATTGGCAGTCTTCCCAAAAATTGATGATGCATCAACAACAGTATCAAAGATAATTGCAAACAGGATATTACCCTCCTCATTAGAGTTTATGGACCAGTCTGCTGTAAAGTGTGTAGAGGATTATACAAAGGCAGGGCTTCCTATTGATGCAGAGGCATTATTATTAATAGAAGTGGACGGGGATGAAATTTCTGCCAAAAGACAGATAGAGAAAATTGGAGATATATGCAGTAAAACAGGTGCGAGGGAGGTAAGGATTGCAAGAGATGAAGCGGAAAGGGAATCGCTCTGGAAGGCGAGGAGGGCTATATCACCTGCCCTCGGACATCTCGCACCGACAAAGATAAATGAAGATATAACTGTGCCGAGAAATAAAGTGCCTGATATTATCAGGAGATTAAGGGATATTGCCTCAAAATATAGGCTCAATATTGTAAACTTCGGTCATGCAGGTGATGGGAACATCCATGTAAATATAATGACCGATAGTAAAAATAAAGAAGAACTGAAAAGGGCAGATGAGGCAGTTGGAGAGATATTTAAGGCAACACTTGAGCTTGGAGGGACAATCTCAGGAGAACACGGTATAGGGATTACAAAGAGTAAATACATAAGTGCTGAACTCGGGGCTAAGGGTATGGAGGTAACAAGAAAAATTAAAAAAGTCTTTGACCCGAATAACATAATGAACCCGGGGAAAATATTAAGTGAATAATAATTCCATTAATACTGTCATGAAGATTTTAAAAAGAGAGACAAAGAAATGGGAAGACCCGATTGTAACTAAGATTTCAAAACTCGCCCCTGCAGGCGGTAAGCAGGGGAGCGAGAGGTCTCCATTTAAAGTCCTTATAAGCTGTATCTTAAGTCTCAGAACAAAGGATGAGACTACATCTGCCGCCTCTCACAGACTCTTTAGCATAGCGGATACTCCAGAAGAAATAGTTAAGCTCACAAAGAGAGAAATAGAGAAAACTATATATCCTGTCGGTTTCTATAGAATTAAGGCAGGAAATATACTTTCTATAAGCTATGACCTTATAAACAAATATGACTCAAAAGTCCCCGATACTATAGATGAGCTATTAAAATTTAAAGGTGTGGGGAGAAAGACAGCCAATCTTGTTGTTACGCTTGGATATAAGAAAGCAGGTATCTGTGTAGATACCCATGTCCACAGGATAACGAACAGGTGGGGATATGTAAAAACAAAAAATCCAGAAGAAACTGAATTTGCCTTAAGGGAGAAGCTTCCTCGAAAATACTGGCTGATTATAAACGACCTTCTTGTAACCTACGGCCAGAACCTCTGCAAACCTATTTCTCCACACTGTAGTATATGTCAGATTAACAAGTTCTGTAAAAGGATAGGAGTTGATAGGAGCAGATAAATTTAATTTTTGTTCTTCATTATCTCATCTATTGGGACACTGTAGGTATCAATCTTTTTTCCGGGGATAAAATATTTCTCCCCCGCCCACTGCCCTAAGTCTATAAGCTTGCACCTCTCCGAACAGAAGGGTCTGAACTCACTCTTCTCCCATTCAAACTTATTCTTGCATATAGGACATTTTGTCTTTTTCATATATAACTCTCCCTATCCAGACTCCTATACTGAATTGCCTCAGATATATGCTCTGGTTTTATATTTTCCACACCTGATAAATCTGCGATAGTCCTTGATACTTTCAATATGCGGTCATAAGCCCTTGCTGATAGTCCCATCTTGCTTATTGCCATTTCCAACAGCCCTTTTGATTCATTGTCTATCTGGCAGAATTTCTTTATATATTTTGCAGACATTTGTGCATTGCAATATATTTTTGATTTTTTGAATCTCTCAATCTGGATATCCCTTGCCTTCTTTACCCTCATCCTTATTGCCTCCGACTTCTCTCCCCCTGTCTCATCAGAGAGTTCCCTATATTTAAGTGAAGGGACATCTATATGAATATCTATCCTATCCATTAGGGGACCTGATATTCTGGATAAATATTTCTGTATCTGTAGAGGCGTGCAGTTGCACTCTTTTTGAGAACCTCTGTTACCACATGGACATGGATTCATAGCTGCAACAAGCATGAAATTGGCAGGAAATGTGAGAGAGCCTGATGCCCTTGATATTGTAACCTTTCCATCTTCAAGAGGCTGTCTTAATGCCTCCAATACATTTCTTCTGAATTCAGGCAGTTCATCAAGAAATAATATGCCATTATTAGCTAAAGAAATTTCTCCAGGCATAGGAAAATTCCCGCCGCCTATCAGTCCAGCATCTGATATACCTGTATGGGGAGACCTGTATGAGCGTGTTGATACGAGAGCCTTGCCATCTCCCAACAGTCCCATAATGCTGTGAATCTTTGTAGTCTCTATTGCCTCATCAAGACTCATATTCGGAAGTATTGTAGGTATTCTTTTTGAGAGCATGGACTTGCCCGCTCCGGGCGGTCCTATCATTATTATATTATGCCCACCTGCGGCGGCTATCTCTAATGCCCGCTTTACATGATACTGCCCCTTTACCTCAGAAAAATCCACATCGTAACTTCTATATTCCTCAAATACCTTTTCAATATCAATTAAAAGAGGGGATATTTTTAAATTACCATTTAAGAACTCTACTACCTGCGGAAGATTCTCTACAGGATATACACTTATTCCCTCAACAACTGCTGCCTCCTTTGCATTATCTGAAGGGAGAATTATTCCATTTATATTATTTGCCTTTGCAGATACCGCAATAGGAAGGGCGCCTTTGACAGGCTTTATCCTGCCGTCAAGGGACAGCTCGCCGAGGATTATAAATTCTTTGATTTTATCGGATTTTATAAATCCACCGGCATTGAGGATTCCTACTGCTATCGGAAGGTCAAACGACGAGCCTTCCTTCTTTATATCAGCAGGTGCAAGGTTTACAGTAACCCTTTTCTGCGGGAAATCAAACCCTGTGTTCTTTATTGCAGACATGACCCTGTCCCTGCTCTCCTTGACGGCAGCATCAGGGAGTCCTACTGTGGAGAAGGCAAATAATCCAGAAGCTAAATCTACCTCTACTTCTACTATGTAGGCATCAATTCCATAAATGGCACTGCTTAGAATTTTTGAGAGCATAAAAAAGATAGAAGACAGAATACAGAAATCAGAATCCAGAGATTTTTATTCTGAATTCTGACTCCTGAATTATGATTTTTTTAACTTCTTATATTCTACCAAAAATTACCTCACAAGCTAACCCATGCGAATGAAGCGAAGCATAATGAACATCAGTGTTAAGCGATTCGTTCTACGCTATCTTGCCTTTAATGGAAATCTTTCTGTATGTTCTATTATCTCAATAGTGAGGTCTATATCCAATTCTGGCCAGTAAAAATGTCCCACATGCGGTTCCTCTACATTAAGGTTCTATTTTCTTAATTTTCTCCCCATCCCTTGCTAAATTCCAAATGAATATGAGGGGGATTATGGTCATCATAAAACATTCTAACAATTATTCCGAAAAATGCTGCTATAACTGGCATTATCTATATTCTACCACAGCTAACATTCTCTTTTAAGTTTCTTCAACATTATGCGGATTATAGGAATTAAGGGTGAGATAGTCAAGGAGAAAAATTACAGGAGAAAAATTATAAACCCTTTAAAAATGAAGATAAAATCTTTTCAGTGGAGACTATATGTTTATTCAGCCCAAGTTCTTTACTATCAATTCCAAGGGCAATGCCAACCAATTGTGGAAGATGCAGAATCGGCAGGTTTAACTTAGTTTGTACAATCTTATCAATCTCTGGCTGGTATGAGTCAAGATTGAGATGACATAGTGGGCACGGCGTGACAAGGCAATCTGCATTTTTTTCTTTCGCCTCCTTGAGGCTTATGCCTGACATAGTGAGAGAACTCTCTTTATTCATCATTACTATAGGGAAGCCACAACACTTAGACCTTCCATCATATTGAACGGGCTCACCACCAAGGGCTATTATTAAATCCTCCAGTGCAGTCGTCCTGTCTGGAGAAGAAAAATTTGAGTATGCAGAAGGTCTTAAGAGATAGCACCCGTAAAATGGTGCAACCTTAAGTCCTTTTAAGGGTCTTGTAACCAATCTTTTCAATTTATCAATGCCATAATCCTCAATCAAAATATGAAGGAGGTGTTTTACCTTAACTTTCCCTTTATACTGATGACCGCCATCTTTTAAAATTTCATTTATATTGCCTTTTCTTTTTACATCTCCATTTATACTCTTTTGAGCCTTCATCATCACACCTTGACATGTGCCGCATATATTCATTATGTCGAGGTTTAACTCCTCGGCAATGGCAAATGTTCTTGCATTTAATGTATCACTTAGCAGTGGGTCTTTCTCAGAAATTACTCCCGCACCACAGCAGGAGACATTTGTAAGCTCATGGAGCTCTATGCCGAGTCTCTTTGCAACTGCTACAGAGGAACTGTAAAGCTCCCTCCCCGCCCCCTTCGCCACACATCCTGTATAAAATGCGTATTTCATATTACTGAATTAGCCACTGACTTACACGGACTTTAAAAATAAGAGAATAATTTAGTCAGTGAAAGTCTGTGGCAAAATTATTTTTTTAATCTTTTGAATATCCTCTTCACATCATCCATTTCATCAATATGCTTGTGAATAATTGGAGGATTCTTCCCTTTCAAAAACATCCTTATCCCGACTGGGATAAGGCTCAAAAGACCGGGGATATTAAATATTCCCATTGACTTTACAGGTATTATATTCTCATTCAACCTTCCGCTGCTCCTTATAGAATCTACAAAACCCTCTACATGCCTTGCACCGTTATTATTAACTATACCCATTTTTATTGCAGTTGTTCTAAGAGACACTATTCTGTCCATAGGCTTTACCTCTGCGGGGCATCTCTCAACACACTCTCCGCAGTGGGTGCAGTCCCAGATTCCATTCGCCTCACTTAAATTTATAACCCTTTCCAGCGTTGCCTTATCCCTTGAATCGTCAACAAATCTCTGTGCCTTGGCAAGTACAGCTGGTCCAAAAAACTTCTCATTTGATGCCCAACTATTACAGTCTGATACACAAGACGCGCACATTATACAGGTGGATGCCGCATCTATTCTGTGGAAGTCTTCAGGAGACTGTCTTGTTTCTTTAACATTGACTGCTGACTGCTGACTGCCGGCTGCCTCTGTCACAAGCCATGGTTTAACTTTCTGAAATTTTGAAAAGAATGGCTCTAAATCAACAACAAGGTCTTTTAAAACCTTTGCATTGCCAAGCGGCTCTATCTTCATCCTCCCATTAATTATCTCTTCAGCCGCCTGAGTCTTGCAGGCAAGCTTTGGATGTCCATTCACCTTTACCGCACATGAACCGCAGATGGCGCTTCTGCATGACATGCGGTGGGTCAATGTCCCATCCTTTGTCCATTTAATGAGATTAAGACAGTCCAATACCGTCGCCCCTTCCGGGACATTCATCTCATAATCCTTATAATAAGGCTTACTGTCCTTTTCCGGATTAAATCTTCGTATTGAAAAAATTACTTTTGACATTGGTCATTGGTCATTGGTCATTGGTCATTTGTAGCTGCTGACTAATGACTAATGACGGTGTTAGTATTTCCTCTCCTCTGGTTGATGTTTTGTAATAGTCACAGACTTATATTTTAATTCAATCCCCCCGTCAGGTTTTTTGTAAGATAGAGTATGCTTAAGCCACTTTGCATCATCCCTCTTTGGGAAATCTGTCCTCGCATGTGAACCCCTGCTCTCTTCCCTATTAATGGCACTCACAACTATGACTTCCGAATACTCAAGCATATGCTGTAATTCTACAGCCTCAATCAGTTCTGAATTAAATGTCTTCCCCCTGTCTGTCACCTTTGCCTTTTTAAATCTCCCCTGCAACTCCTTCACTTTTTTCAGGCAGGTTTCTAAACCCTCTTTATTTCTGAATACTCCACAACTGGACATCATAATCTCTTTGAGTTCATTTCTTATATTATTCATGCTCTCTGTCCCTGATGTATTCATAATAGTATCTATCCTGCCTCTCACAGAGGAAATCTCTTGATTTTTATTAATATCATGCAGCTTCGCATTGCCTGTAAATTCCATCAATGCCTTTCCTGTCCTTCTGCCGAATACAAGTGCGTCAAGGAGGGAATTTGTCCCAAGCCTGTTTGCCCCATGAACAGAGACACAGGCACATTCTCCTGCCGCAAAGAAGCCTGTAATCTTTGTCCCTTTGTCATCTATTATAACCTGTCCGTCTTTATCAGCAGGTATCCCGCCCATTGAATAATGGGCAGTCGGCTGAATCGGTATAGGTTTTTCAATACAGTCCACTCCAATAAAATCTATTCCAAGCTGTCTAATCTGAGGCAGCTTTTCCAGTATCTTCTCCCTGCCGAGATGACGGAGGTCTATATATACATAATCCTTGCCGTTTATTCCTCTGCCTTCATTAACTTCCGTCTGGACAGAGCGGGAGACTATATCTCTCGGAGCCAATTCCATTTTAGCCTTTGCATACTTCTCCATGAATCTCTCGCCTTTTCCGTTTACGAGATACCCGCCTTCACCCCTTGCCGCCTCTGACACAAGTATCCCCTGACCGTAAAGTCCTGTGGGATGGAACTGGACAAACTCCATATCTTCAAGAGGAATCCCTGCCCTGTATGCCGCTATTATCCCGTCTCCTGTGCTGGCAAAGGCATTTGATGTAATGCTAAATGCCCTCCCGTATCCGCCTGTGGCAAACAGTACTGCCTTCCCTCTCAGGACCTCCAGTCTGCCTGTCTTTATATCATAGGTAACTACGCCCTTGCATACATTGTCCTCTACAATAAGCGAAAGGATATACCACTCAGAATATATCTTGATTTTATCTGCCTTCTTAATCACCTGCTCATATAAGGCATGAAGAAGTGCATGGCCTGTCCTGTCAGCGGCGTAACATGCACGCGGTCTTGAATGCCCTCCGAACTCCCTCTGGGCAATCCTTCCGTCCTCTGTCCTGCTAAAGACACACCCCATATGCTCCATCTCTATAATGGCATGAGGCGCATCCTTAACCATCATCTCTATTGCATCCTGATCTCCAAGAAAATCACTACCCTTTACAGTATCATACATGTGCAATTCCCATGAGTCATCGGTGGAGTTTGCAAGTGATGCCGCAACACCTCCCTGTGCTGCACCTGAATGGGAACGGGTGGGATATACCTTCGTGATAATGGCAGTATCATATTTATCGCACACCTCAAGGGCTGCCCTCATGCCTGCCAATCCAGCGCCAACTATGATTACATCGTGAGTCAACATAAATTATTTTTTCTGAATTTTAAACTGATTATAAAAGGAATGAAATTATAAAATAGAAATTGATAGATTTGCAATTTATTTTTGCAATTTTTTTGTTCTTTAAGGGCTTCGTCTATATTTTTTCATCCCTTCCTCATAAAGGTCATTACCGTAAATGTCATTCACAACTATCACCTGAAAATCCTCTACCTCCATTTTCCTTACCGCCTCCGTCCCTAAATCTTCATACGCTATAACATCAACCTTTTTTATACTCCTTGCAATAAGTGCCGCAGCACCCCCAATAGCAGCAAAATATACACACTTATGCTTTTTCATGGCATCAACAACATCCTTTGACCTTTTTCCCTTCCCAATCATACCCTTCATCCCTGCCTCCATCAGCCTTGGAGCATAAGGATCCATCCTCCCGCTTGTAGTCGGTCCAGCAGGACCTGTTACATAACCGGGTCTTGCAGGTGCAGGTCCCACATAATATATAATCTGCCCCCTTATATCAAAGGGGAGTTCCTTTCCGCTATTCAAAAGGTCAACAAGCCTCTTATGAGCCGCATCCCTCGCAGTATAAAGAGTGCCGGTTATCAAAACCTGATCCCCAATCTTTAACTTCTCTATAACCTTATCTGTAAGAGGTGTTGTCAATCTAATAATTTCTGCCATTATAAAACTATCTCCTTATGCCTGCTGGCGTGGCAGGATATATTAACCGCTACTGGCAGACTTGCAATATGACACGGGAATTTTTCAATATGAACTGCCATCGCATAGAATCTCCCGCCAAAACCTTCTGGTCCCATCCCGAGGTCATTAATCTTTTTTAACAAATCTTCCTCTATTTCTTTTAAAACAGTGTCAGGGTTTGTTGAGCCGATTGGTCTTAAAAGTGCTTTTGTTGCTATTTGGGCAGCCTTTTCAAGAGTGCCGCCAATTCCCACACCAACAACTACAGGCGGGCATGGGTTTGAGCCAGATTCCAGCACTCTCTGGATTACATAATTTTTAATCCCCTCAATTCCATCAGCAGGCTTTAACATTGTAACCCTGCTCATATTTGAACTCCCGCCGCCTTTTGGGGCACAGATAATTTTTATTTTGTCGCCGGGGACAATATCGTAATTGATTACAGCAGGTGTATTATCACCGGTGTTCTTCCTTGTAAAGGCATCACAGATAGATTTTCTCAGATAACCCTCTTTATACCCCTGCCTCACACCTTCATTAATTGCATCTGAAAGAGAGCCTCCTTCAATATGAACATCCTGACCCACATCCACAAAAAATACTGAGAACCCTGTATCCTGACATATTGGAATCTTTTCATGCCAGGCAATCTCTGCATTCTTTTTAAGTGCATTTAAGACCGCCTTGCCTACAGGCGACTCCTCTGTCTCCAGACCTCTATCAAATGCATGAAGGACATCCTCAGGGAGGTTATAGTTCGCCTCCATACATAGGTTTTTCACCGCTTCTGTTATTTCTTTAATATGAATATTTCGCATATTAGAATACTGAATTTAGAATTCAAAATACAGAATACAGAATTTTTTATTCTGACTTCTGACTTCTGGCTTCTGGCTTCTGGCTTCTCAGATACTCCACCAACAGCCTTACTCCCACACCTACTGCACCTTTGGGGATATAAGGCTTGCCGTTATATTCCCATACTGTCCCTGCTATATCAAGATGAGCCCACTTAAACTTACCTGCAAATTTTTTTAAGAATGCAGCAGCAGTAATTGTGCCTCCGCCTCTCCCCCCGACATTCTTCACATCCGCAATGTCGCTTTTATTCTGTTCCTCATATTCTTCCCACAGAGGAAGCTCCCACACCCTCTCCCCGCTCTTTTCTCCTGCCTTCTTTATTGCCTCAATCAAGTCTTTATCATTCCCCAGTAATCCTGATGCATGATAACCAAGTGCAATTATACATGCCCCTGTAAGAGTTGCCAAATCTATTACTGCCTTCGGCTTATATCTCTCTCCATAGGTAAGGGCATCTGCGAGAATCATTCTTCCTTCGGCATCTGTGCTTATAACCTCTATTGTTTTGCCTGACATAGCTTTGACAACATCGCCGGGCTTATCCGCCTTTCCACTTGGCATATTTTCAGTTGCAGGGATAAGTGCTATGACATTTACAGGGAGCTTAAGATCTGCTGCTGCCTTTATAGCACATATCGCTGCTGCACCACCTGCCATATCGTGCTTCATCTCCTCCATCTTTTCGCTTGGTTTTATTGATATTCCACCGCTATCAAATGTAAGCCCCTTTCCTGCAATTAAAACTGGCGGCTCTCCCTTCTTTCCGCCGCTATATTCCATGATTATAAATTTCGGCGGCTCATCGCTTCCCCTCGCAACCGCCAGCAATGCACCCATTTTCAACCTCTCCATATCTGCCCTATCCAAAATTTTGCATCTAATACCCGATTTCTTTGCAATTCTCTTTGCCTGTTCAGCAAGATATGTAGGTGTAGCAGTATTTGCAGGATGATTTATCATATCTCTGGCGATATAAACTGCCTCCGAAATCTTCACTGCATCATCAAGCCCTTTTTTAATCTCTTTATCTTCTTTCTCTACTAAAAGAGCAATCTCATCAACCTTTTTTATCTCCTCCCTCTTTTCTGTCCTATAGCTTGTAAAATCATAGAGGGAAAGGATTCCCCCTTCAGTAACTGCCTTTGATATTTCGTAATCGGATACCTTCTTTATTTTTACCTGTGCAAGGGCAGTAGAAAATTTCTTTAACCCTAAATCCCTTACAGCCTTAGTTGAATTTCCCGATGCCTGCCTCAGTTTTTCTATTTTAAAATCCTTCTCCTTCCCAAAACCAACCAATAAAACCCTCTCGGCAGGGAGTTTACCCTGTGTATAAATAAGCCTTATTTGATTCGGCTTCCCCTCAAAATCCTTATCCTTAAAGAGCTTCGCTATCAGTCCATTAAGTCTCTTATCAATAACCTTTGCCAACCCCTCAGGCTTTTTGCCCTCAAATGCTCCCACTACAAGACACCCTGTCTTATGCCTTTCAATACTCTCTCTTTTTAAATATACTTTCATAAAAAAATTACTACCCCCTTTCATTAATAAAATATCTTTGAAATACCCTTTGATATCATTTTCTAAAAAGTTCTTCACTCAACAGGTGCAAATCCATTTTAAGATAAGCAGCAACATCCTTTAATATTTTACTCAATGTGCCAATTCTAAGAGATTTATGCTGAGGAATGGTAATGTGATGTTCAATCCCTTAGAAGATAGTAGTCAGTCGCATATGGCTCCCAGTCTGACGAGTACTCTTGTATCCGTATCTACCAAAGAGCTGAGCCAGCTCCTCTCCGCTCATATCACGAGGCAATTTCATACTGCAAGCAACTCCTCTTTCACTATATGAAGACGAATAATCTTTGGCCTTTCTGCCTCCTCAAAGTGGCATACTACCGCATCCTGCACCGCCTTTTTTAACTCTTCAAAAGTATCAGCCTCGGTAAAAATAGAAAAACCTAATGCCCTCGCTTCATATCCACCCTCCGGAGATTCTTCTACAGCAAAAATAATTTCTTTTTCCATATTTGTCTCCAATCTATTTTCAATTTCTTAACCCTTTTTCCTCATTATAAAAAGATATTTAAAACCTCGCAAATACTTTTTGCTATTATGCATAAAGTTTGCTTTATATTTTAAGATTATTCAAGGTATCAAGATTTTTTCAGTGCCTCAACTGCGTATTTCTTCCCTTCCTCCACACCTGGCTGGTCAAAGGGGTCTATGTTGTAGAGACCGCCCGCAAATGCAGTGCTTACTTCAAGCATATACATAATCTGACCTATGGCAGGTGGATTTACTTCTGGGAAGGTAATAGTGCAGTTTGGTCTGTTATTTTTTGAGAGTGCATATTCAGTCCCTTCCATTTCTATGTTTATTAGTTCATTCAGGGTATGGCCGCACAAATAAGAAATTTCAGCCCTATCCTTGAAGACATCAGGCATAACTGCCTTCCCCCTGAATTTCTCAACCTTTAAGAATGTAACAACCTTATCAAATGGTCCTTCTACATATAACTGAATCTGTGAGTGCTGGTCTGTTACACCCAATGCCTTAACAGGTGTCTGCCCGACATTTATAACCTTTCCATCAAGGGAGTATTTTTTACCGAGACTCTCTGCCCAAAGCTGTCTGAACCAGTCCGATATATCTTTAAGGGCATAGGAGTAAGGGAGCATTACTGTTATCTTTTTTTTCTTTTTCGTATCAGCCAGATAAAGCATTGAGGCGTAAAGATAGGCAGGGTTATCAATAATAGAATCCTTCCTGCACCTTTCATCCATGAGGGCAGCGCCTTTAAGTAACCCCTTAATATCAATACCAACTACTGAGGCAGGCAGAAGCCCTACCGGTGTAAGGACACTGAACCTCCCCCCAACGCCGTCAGGGACAATAAAAGACTTGAGGCCCATTTCATCAGCAATCTTCCTCAAAGTCCCTTTAACCCTGTCTGTGGTAACAACAATATTTTCCTTTAACCTGTCCCCTTTCAATTTCTTCAACCTGTCATAAATAATCATAAACTGGCTCATCGTCTCCGCAGTGCCGCCAGATTTGGTAACCACATTGAATATGGTTTTATCCATATCAAGGATGGATAGCATTTCAGTAAACTGAACAGGGTCAATATTATCCGCAACAAATAGTCTTGGGTATCCCTTCCTCTCAGACTTGCTCAGCAGATTATACTGAGAATTATTCAATGCAGTCTGTAAGGCTATTGTTCCGAGGGCAGAGCCGCCAATGCCAAGCACTACAAAATTATCAAATTTATCCTTCACATATTCTGCATAATTTAATATCTCCGTTACATCCTGATATGGCAGGTCATAAAAAGGGAGTTCACCTTTCTCCCTTTTAATTTTAAGTGAACTGTGGGTCTTACTTGCAAGAGGCTGGAGGGAGTTAAGTTCATCTAAAGTAAATCCATGTTCCTTGCCTATTTTATCAGAGAGCATGTTTGAATAATTTATAGTAATATTATCATTCATAAATAACCTCCCCATCTATCATACTAAATGATACTTTTTCTGCACTATTTATAACATAATCGGCAGGGTCTTTGATAGAACTATCTTTTATATCTATCCCTATAATATCAGCCTTCCTGCCAACTGCTATCTCTCCTGCCTCGCCTTCAAATCCTATTGCCTTTGCTCCATTCACAGTTGCCATTTTCAGGATAATATTGTTTTCTAAATCAGGAAAATTCTCCTTTAAAACTCTCATCTCATAAAACATATTTAATTTTTCATTACTTGATAGGCTGTCCGTTCCAATGACAATATTTATATCGTTATTTAAGAATTCCCTTAATGGATATTTCCAATTCCTTCCAAACCATTTGTTGCTACCCGGACAATAAACTACTGATACATCATTTTCCTTTAAGATACGAATGTCATCCTCAGTTACAATATTCAAGTGAATTCCTATAGCCCCTTTTAGTATTCCCAGATTATGCAGATATTGGACAGGTGTGGTCTGTGGAGGCATCCATTTGTCATTCCAGACTCCAAAATCTATCAATAAATCCTTCATTTCACCTGAGCCGTTCTTTATGAATTCTATCTCCTCCGGCATCTCGGAAATGTGAATTGCTATAGGAAGTTCTCTTTCCCTTGCAAAACTATGACTCTCTTTTAATAGCTCTGCTGAGACAGAATAGGGGGCATGGGGGGCAATGCCGAACTTCACAGTTCGGAGTTTGGAGTTTGGAGTTCGGAGTTTGTTTTTTAATTCTCTCAACCTCTCATCCTTTTGTTCAGGATTGAAACCTGCAAACTCCAGAAATACAGTTCCCCTTAAACCCCTCTCATTTAATATTTTTGCTGTAATCCCTGTCTGAGAAAAATCACCTGCAGTTGTAACACCCGATGATATAAGCTCATTTAATCCATCTTTAATAGCAGTAGCAATTTCATTTTCAGTTATATCCTTTCTGATGGAGACAACTTTTCTTGCCCAATCTGTAAATGGGAGTCCCTTTTTAATTTTTCCTCTAAATCCTGTAAGCTCTAAATGGGAATGGGCATTTACAAACCCCGGCAGTAGTATCTTGTCTGAACAATCTATTATCTCATCGCAAGGGAATTCTGAGAGGTCTTTCTTTCCACCAACTGCCCTGATAAGATTGCCTTCTACAATAATTGCTCCATCTTTTATGAGAGGGGAAGTAATAGGCAATATCCAATCAGCATTAATTTTTCTAATATTCCATTTGGTGGGCTTAGGCATAGGATGGTAAGAACAATTCAATTTTTTATTACTGATATTTTGAATAATCCGTGTAATCCGTATTTATGATTTTGACAATATCATTAATGACTTTTTTATTAAACCCTCTATATCTGCTTTTTCTCCCTCCTTTACTCTCGCCTGTTTCACGGCATCCTCTGCCATCCCTTTTTTGTATCCAAGATTAACCAATGCTGAGACTGCGTCTTCAAAAAGGGGGTCTCTCCTGACTGATAGCTGGCGGCCGACTGCTGACGGCTGGGTATCTTCAACTATAAAATCTATCTTATCCTTGAGCTCTAATACAATTCTTTCAGCAGTCTTTCTCCCAACTCCGGGGATTGAGGTCAACCTCACTATATCACTTCTTGTTATTGCCTCCTTCAATTCTCTGGCAGTTATTCCAGAGAGGATATTTACCGCAAGTTTTGGGCCTATCTGTGATACAGCTATGAGTTTTTTAAAAAGCTCCTTTTCCTCATATGTAAGGAATCCAAAAAGCATAAGGGCATCTTCTCTCACATGGGTATATGTGTAAAGAAAGATAGAATTGTCAGTGTCAGGAAGTTTGTAATATGTGGTAAGAGGAGCGATAACCCTGTAGCCTATACCATTGACATCAACAATTAGAAATTCGGGTGATTTATGAGTTAGTCTGCCTGATATAGTTGCAATCATAAAAAATATAGAATTCAGGAGCCAGAATCCAGAATTCAGGAGGAAAATAGTTTTTATTTTTTATTCTAACTTCTGACTTCTGTATTCTGTATTCTGATTTTCATCTGTGCTGTATTTATATGACATATTGCTATTGCAAGGGCATCTGAGGCATCAAAGGGCTTCGGGATTTCATTGAGGTTTAAGAGTATAGATACCATGTTTTGAATCTGTCCCTTATCTGCCCTTCCGTAGCCTGATATAGCCTGCTTTATCTCTAAAGGTGTATATTCTGCAACTTCTACAGACTGATTTGCCGCCGATAATATGGCTGCCCCTCTAACCTGCCCGAGTTTCAAGGCACTTTTTGCGTTCTCGGCAAAAAAGAGATTTTCTATTGATGCCACATCGGGGGAATATTTTTTTATTATTTCGGTAAGACCATCATGGATGGCTTTAAGCCTTTTTGGAAAGGGAAGGCGGTTTGATGTCCTGATAGTTCCCCATGTTACGGCTGATATAGAGCCATTAAGCTCATCAACAATACCGTAACCTGTTATTGAACTCCCCGGGTCAATACCCAAGACTCTCATATTAAACTTACCTTTGCCAGTTCTTCTTCGGGTATATCAAAATTTGCATAGACCTTCTGGACATCGTCATGGTCTTCCAAAACTTCCATCAGGTGCAACATCTGCTGTGCCTTCTGGCCTGTGAGTTTTATGTAGCTCTGGGGCACCATTGTGACTTCCGCATATGTAGTTGGTATCTTATTATCATCAATAGCCTTTTTGACCTTCTCAAAATTTTCTGGTGTGGTGATTACCTCAAATTCTCCTTCACCCATCTGCATGTCCTCTGCACCTGCATCAAGGACTATTGTCATGAGTTTGTCTTCATCTACTGTTTTTACATCAACTAAAATCTGCCCCTTTTTATGAAACATCCACCCCACACAGCCTGCCTCACCGAGGTTTCCGCCATTTTTACCGAATATAGACCTTATTTCTGCGACAGTCCTGTTTTTATTATCTGTAAGCACACTTAGTATAACAGCAACCCCGGCAGTACCATAACCCTCATAAATTACCTCTTCATAGTTGACACCTTCCAATTCCCCTGTCCCTTTTTTTATAGCCCTGTCAATGTTATCCTTAGGCATATTATCAGCCTTTGCTGCAAGGATAGCCGTCCTGAGCCTTGGATTCCCGTCAGGGTCTCCTCCTCCGAGTCTCGCTGCTACAGAAATTTCTTTTATTAATTTTGTGAATATCTTTCCCCTCTTCGCATCAAGGGCACCCTTTTTATGCTTAATTGATGCCCATTTTGAATGACCTGACATTATGACCTCCTATCTCAAAATCAAAATTATTGAGTTCAAAATATTGTATAACCTTATCATAAGTAGCCCTTTTCTTCAACCTTTCGTCAGTCCGAGGATTATTTCAACTGCTATTAGAATAATTATTATGGTCTCCAATGTTTCCGCCCTGATTGTGGCAAGGCGGTTATTCAGGATATTATATATGCTTTCAATTGCAGAAAGCTTCTTCTCAATGCTCTTTTCCCATTTATCAAAGTGAAATCTATCAGATGTCAGGTTGTAAACCTTTGCAAGGTATATGTCACCGATAAGCTTTATTGTATTGTCAATCCTCTCAAACAGGACAGATACCTCAACCTTTAGCTCAGAAATAGTGCGGATGGTTTTGTCATATGGGTTTAACAGATATGTAAAATAGCGTCTTGATTCATATATCTTGTCATAGAGTTCTATAAGCCTTTTATCAAGAAGGCTGTCATTAAATCTCAATTCCACCAATTCAACATTCAAAAACTCAAGGACATCTATGGTATCTTCATAGTCCCTGTCATATACAAATGCAGCATTCCAGTCGGTAATCACTATATCATTTTCGTAATATGAGACAGGATTTTTTAAAGATTCATTTATTTCTACCTCGCTTATCTCTCCGAGTTCAAACCTGAGAGCCTTTGCTATGTTCACACCGAAATCTTTCCGCAAATCCCTCGCAGTAATCTCTTTCTCAAATTCTGTTACCTGAAATATGAAGTAATCCTCTATTATTTCACTTATTGCAGGTTTTTTAACGGCAGGCTTTATTTTTAAGGAAAGCTCATCTATGAGCCTTTTTGCCTCAACCCCCAAATCAACATCATATATGAGGGCGGTGCTATATTTGTTCAATTCACTCAATGAAGATGAGAATGGCATCCTGAAGGAAATGCTTATCGCACCAAAGTCAAATAACTTTGCAATAACCTCAGCCCGCATGTCTGTATTGAGGAGTTTGAATGAATGCTCTCCAAGAGCGATTGTCAGAGGAGGGGTCTGATATTGAATATAGGTAGGTGCTATTTTTTTCTTTGCAAGTTTTCTTGCGAGCTCGGCTTTTAATATCTGGCTTGTCTTCTGAAGGTCTATCTCATAGCCTATATCAAAGGAATAAAGAGCATAAATCTGCCCGGTTTTTATTTGCATAGAAAAAGTTATGGGGTTAGAGAGTCAAAGAGTTGAGGAGTTTAATCATTTACTCCATAACTCCTTAATTCTTTAACTTTCTTACATATATATCCCTTGCAATCTCGGTATCCATGGAGAGGGTGGTTTCATCAAATAACACGACAAGTGCAGGCTGTTTCTGATGAACCTTTACAATTGTTCCGGGCATTAAACCAATGGAAGTAAGCTTATCCAGACGATAATGGTCTCGCGTAGAAATGTAGAGTATCTTGCCCCCCTCCCCGGCACTGAGGCTGTCAAGGGGGAGTATCAACGGCTCCAACTCCCTTCCCCTTTTACCACAGCAATCTCCAGGTGGTATTGCCTTGCCATGCGGGCAAGTAGTCGGGTGGCCAAGGAGTGTACATATGCTCTCAGTAACATCTGTACTTAAAATATGCTCAAACTCGCAGGCATGTTTCTCCATGGACTCACCGCCAATATTCAGTATATCGCTCATCAGTCTCTCTGCAAGCCTGTGTCTCCTTATAAGTGTGTTAAACTCCTCCTGCCCTTTACTCGTAAAGGTTACATTTCTATTGGAGATATTGATAGCTCCGTTCTCCTTCATCTCCGACAAGTCTGTATCTCCAATATTAGCCCTCTTTAAATCGTCCAGAAATGCCCCTCCCTCTTCAATCCTCATCCCAATAGTCTCTAAATTTTCTTCATATTGCTGTTTTTTATCCATAGTGAACTCTATTACTCCTCCATTCCCCCATTTTTTTCAAAGAAGAGAATTGGAGTAAGTACTATTTTTTACCAGCCAAGACTTAGCTGTATAATCTGGCGGGTATCTTTATCCTGACCAGCGTATGCCCCCATTTCTTCGGTATAATAGACATAGCCGATTTTGAATATCGCAATGTTCAACTCAGCCCCCAGAGACGGATAACCCTGATTAAGCCCTGCTCTTAAAAGGATACGACGTGATAAAAAACCTACCTCTCCGCCTATATGTATTCTTTTTCCAATACTCTTATCCTGTTCATATGCACCTGTTATATCCTGATAATCAAATGCAATGGTCGTATCTGCAAGAATGGGAATGCTTGGATTAATAGAAATTCCAAGATTAGCCCTCATAGGGATTTTTCTACCCTTACCACTGCTTTGAAAATCAAGGTCGGTGATATCCACAATTGATAAACCAGCCTTTGGTTTAAGAAATTCTACAGCCGGAAGGCCAATGTCATAGAGAAGTCCAATATCAAGGCTCAAATCCGACTTGCTTACCATATCTTTTGAGGGTTCAATCTTCTGACTTGCAATATCAGTTACTGTAATCTGCTTCTCATACCATGAGTTTGATATATACTTTGCACCTGCACCGATTCTAAGCCCTGCCAGCGGAGGTTTAATAGAAAATCCAGCAACTGGACCATATTCATATCCAGCGCTAACCTCAACAGCCCCCTGACTGCCCAGAGGGTTATGGAGCCTTGCGTCTACCATCCCCTGACCAATTACGCCTATAGCATAGTTCTTTACAGCTACATGTGGGAAAAGGGATACCTTCCCGTGGAGCGGTTTTCCCATGTTCTTTGAAATAAGATCTGTCAGGGCATTTGTCCTTGCTGTGTCAGTATTCTTACCCATGGCATTTTGGGCATCTGTTGCAAGCGCCGTAATATTCTGGTCTACCTCTACAAGAGGGTTTAAAATGGCAATCTTAAGCCCCATATCGTATAATCCTGCCGGATTATAAAAAAGCGCCTCGGCATCCTTGCCAACTGCCGTAAATGCCCCACCCATGCCCAACGAACGAATTCCTTTGTAAAGGTATGGATAATTATAGAGAGTGCCTGCCTTGGCAGGCAAGGCTAATAGAAAAAGAAAAGACATAAGAAAAAAGGTTGTTAAATATAATTTGCTTATTATAAGCTTTTTCATTTGACCTCCTATAAAGGTAACCACATCCTAATTTAATCTCTTCTTACAAACTAAAAACTACTGGCCTATCACATTTGTAAGGTAGTTAGAGACATCTGTAGCCGTGACACTGCCTGTCCCATCATAATTTATGCTTCCACTCCCTTGGCTTGTCTGAGTCAATACTTGATTGAGGTCAGAATCTGTACCGAGATTGGCATTTGGCAATGCAGTCACCACATTTGTAACATCTTCAGCCACAAGAGTTGCAATAGCAGTATCATTCACTCCATCCCCATCCGTATCAATCTGAGGATTATTTATAACAGTATTAGCAATGGATGTTGCCTCTGTATCGCTTATTCCATTAGTTACATTAACATTTGCTACCTCTTGTCCTGCCAGAGCAATGGCAGTTATCGTGCTTGTAAGTGATGTCATTACAAGCTGAAGATTGAGGTCAGGGTCTGTTGGATTTTTTGCCAGCTCTTCTGCAAGCTTATCTTTGGCAGTCTGGAGTTCATCAAGTTTTGTCGTATCAATTGAAATGGATGAAAGAACAGCCGTCAGATCATTATTACTTCCACCTGCAGCCACATCATTCAAAGTCTGGATAAGTTTTACCGGGTCAAGCCCCGCTGCTCCCATTGCTGCTGCAGAATAGTCAGTGGCATTCGCCTTATCTGGATTATTCAATATCCAGTTATAGTCTCCATTATCAAGCTTTTTTGCAACATCAAAATTTGTAGCCTCACTGCTATTCTTATTCTCCATGCCCGAAAAGAGGCTGTCTCCGCACCCTGTAATTATCAACAGGGCTGCAAACATTAAAAATAATTTTTTCATAAATACCTCCTAAATTACAAAAATACTGACCTTCACCCGCATTACAGATTAACACTTTGAGCTAATCATCAGGATATACAAAGTAGAATAGCCAATATATCCTCCAATGACATAATTAAAACATACCCGATACATCAGCCTAAATTGTTCTCACCGCCTTTCACTTAAATTCAACTATACTTATCTTAACAGGTCTTATATTAAATCATCAAAATGCGTGAGACTTTTAAACTCTTTAAATCTCTCCTCAATTTCTTTATAGCTTAGATTCTTCAGCCTGTTAAGGCTGAAGTCCTCAACATTAAATGATGCCATAGCACTTCCAAAGATTATAGCCTGTCTTACTGCAGATTCATCAGTATTATTTGCATTGGAGATGTATCCCATAAATCCGCCTGCGAAACTGTCTCCTGCACCGGTAGGGTCAAATACAGATTCTAATGGAAATGCAGGGGCTGAAAATACTGTAGAATCGGAGAACATTAACGCACCGTATTCACCCCTCTTTGCAATAAGCCTCTTTGGACCCCATGAGAGCACCTTCTGTGCTGCCTTAACTAAATTTGGCTCTCCTGCCAGCTCCCTCAATTCTCCCTCATTTATTATAACAATGTCAACCTTTTCAAAAGTCTTTTTTAAAGAATCAAATTTCCTCTCTATCCAAAAGTTCATTGTATCGCATGCAATCAGCTTTGGCTTCTTTATCTGGCTTAAAACCTCTCTTTGTAAATCAGGGTCTATATTTGCAAGAAAGACATATTCACAATCCCTGTATTTTTCAGGCAACTTAGGATTGAAGTCTGCAAAGACATTCAACTGGGTATCCAGCGTATGTGCCTCATTGAGGTCAAATCCATACTCACCCTTCCACCTGAAGGTCTTCCCCTTTCTTTTCTCAAGCCCTTCTATGTTTATGTTTCTATTGTTGAATACCTCAATATCCTCTTTACGGAAATCTTCCCCTACAACAGCAACAAGGGATACATCTGTAAAATAACTGGCAGATACTGAAAAATAAGTGGCAGAGCCGCCGAGGATATCGTCAGCTACACCGAATGGGGTCTTTACAGAATCGTATGCAACAGAACCGATAACAAGTAAACTCATAATTCCTCCTTAAACTGTAATATTGTAAAATCTATCATAAGTCATGAATTTTCAAAAGACTTTTCTATGAATCTAAATAATGGAGTGAAAAAATTAGAACGCAGATTTACACAGATTTAACTGAGATTTAGCAGATAAACACATACTTTTATCCTTAATTCTTTTATTTTTAAATCCTGTAGTTTCTGCGTTCATCTGCGTCCAATTGCATTTTTGGGGTAAATGCATTGACGGAGGTATTGAAATTTGCTAAATTTAGGCATAGGCGAGAGTGGCGGAACTGGCAGACGCGCTGGACTTAGGATCCAGTGGGTAACACCGTGGGGGTTCAACTCCCCCCTCTCGCACCAAAATACTATTATTAGTCATGAAAGACAAAATACATTTTTCTATATGGTATCTCGTTGCAGCCTTCTTTATTATGTGGGCTATAAATGTATTCTTCTTCGCCCCTCCTGCGCCGAAACAGATTCCTTACAGTGAATTTAAAAATCTCCTGAGGGGAGATAAGATTGAAGAGGTGGCATTAGGAGATAAGATTATAAGAGGTATTTTAAAGAAGGAAGATGAGAAGACAAAGCAGGGGGTGGAAATCACTACAGTGAGGGTAGATGACCCTAAATTGGTGGAAGAGCTTGAGAATCGTAATGTAAAATTTTCTGGAAGGTTTGATGAGTCATGGCTGAGGGATTTTATTCTCGCATGGGTTCTCCCCATGGGAATCATCATCTTTATATGGATGATAGCATTGAAGAGGATGAGCCCTGAGTCGGGGATAATGGCTATCGGAAAGAGCAAGGCAAAGATATATATAGACAAAGATACAGGGGTTACATTTAACGATGTAGCAGGATGTGATGAGGCAAAGGAGGAGCTGAAAGAGGTCATAGACTTTCTAAAGACACCCCAGAAATATCTGGAATTAGGCGGGAAGATTCCAAAAGGGATTTTACTTGTAGGTCCTCCGGGAACAGGCAAAACGCTTCTTGCAAAGGCAGTAGCAGGGGAGGCGAAGGTTCCATTTTTTGCAATTAGCGGCTCTGCGTTTGTAGAGATGTTTGTAGGTGTAGGTGCATCCCGTGTCAGAGACCTCTTTACACAGGCACAGGAAAAGGCACCATGTATTATCTTTATAGATGAGCTTGATGCCCTTGGTAAGGCAAGGATAGCGGCGCCGATTGGCGGTGGTCATGAAGAGAGGGAGAATACACTCAATCAACTATTAGCAGAGATGGATGGTTTTGATACACAGAAGGGTGTAATCATCATGGCTGCGACCAATAGGCCTGAGATACTTGATATAGCCCTTTTGAGACCGGGGAGATTTGACAGACAGATATTAGTGGACAGGCCTGATATAAATGGGAGAGAGGAGATACTGAAGGTTCATACAAAGGGGGTAAAACTATCAGAGGGGATAGATTTAAGGATTCTTGCAGCGAGGACACCGGGGTTTGCAGGGGCTGACCTTGCCAATGTAGTGAATGAGGCGGCACTCCTTGCAGCACGCAGGAATAAAAAATCTGTTGAGATGAATGATTTTGAAGAGGCGATAAATAGGTCTATAGCAGGATTGGAAAAGAAGAGGAAAGTGATGAGTAAGAAGGAGCAGGAGATAATTGCGTATCATGAATCAGGTCATGCGCTGGTAGCGGAATCGGTCCCCAATGCGGATAAGGTGCACAGGATATCAATTATACCAAGAGGGATCTCAGCCCTCGGTTATACAATGCAATTACCCACAGAGGACAGGTATCTAATGACAAGGTCAGAACTGCTGGACAGACTGGCTGTCCTCCTTGGAGGAAGGGTAGCTGAGGAGACTATATTTAACGAAATCTCCACAGGGGCACAGAATGACCTGGAGAGGGCAACGGATATTGCGAGGAGTATGGTAAAGGAATATGGTATGAGTGAGAGGCTTGGCCCGATGACATTTGAAAGGGAGAGGAGGGCTCTCTTTCTTGAGATAGGAGGAATGCCAAAATCAGAGTTTAGTGAAGAGACTGCAAAGATAATTGATGAAGAAGTTAAAAAGATAATAACAGAGACCTATACACGGGTTAAAGAGATAATAGTAAAAAAGAAGGATAAACTTGACATCCTTGCAAAACTCCTCCTTGAAAAGGAGGTAATAGAGGGGGATGAGCTAAGGAAGATAATCAATTCAAATTAAACTATAATCCTCTTTTGAAAACACTTTCTTGATTCATCCCATTTAAAGGAGGCAGCTTCATTTACACTCCCGTTCAAAAGAGAGACTACAATATATTCTGCATCGGGATAAGACGGCTCATCTCCAAACATCGCCATATCCACATCCTCTTGTGAAAAATATGCAGCGTGGTCGGGGTGGGAATGATAAAAGGCAATAACCTTTAGCCCTTTCTTTTCCGCATCCTTAAAAATCTTTAGCATCTCTTTCGGGTCTATATGATATGCAGTCCTTGCATCACGGGGGTATCGCTCAGGCTCTTTCTTATGTAGCTCATTCTGGATATTGATGCATTTGTGAACAATAGTAATCCCCATCCCGTCTCCAGTAACTATCCCACAGCACTCATTGGGGTACTCCTGCAGTGAATGGTTATAAATTTTTTCGAGGGCATCTTTATTTAACATATTTGTATTCTACTGTATTTTAAGATAAAATCCAACCTTACAATTGCCACGGACTTACACAGACTTTTTGAACCATTTTAAATTTATCAGTGAAAGTCTGTGGCTAATAATTATAAGTTGACTTATGTCAGAAAACAAAAGACTCCTTAAGGCTACAGGTATTATAAGCAGCGGGACATTCTTGAGCCGTATCTTTGGTTTCATCAGGGATATGGTGATTGCAAAAATCTTTGGTGCCGGTTTTGCTACAGATGCCTTTTTTGTCGCATTCAAGATACCAAATTTATTAAGGAGACTTCTTGGAGAGGGTGCCCTCTCTGCTGCATTTATACCACTCTTTACTGAATACTTTACAACAAAATCAAAGGAGGATGCCTGGAAATTTGCAAGTGCAGTATTTTCAACGCTTCTTGTAATTCTTTTTACAATTACTCTCCTTGGAATAATCTTCATGCATGCGATTATTACAATCCTTGCCCCCGGTTTTTACCATGAGCTTCATAAATTTAATCTGACAGTATATCTGACAAGAATCACCTTTCCCTATATATTCTTAATCTCACTCACTGCCCTGTCAATGGGTATATTGAATTCTTTGAGGCACTTCACTGTCCCTGCAATGTCGCCTGTCTTATTAAATTTTGCCTTAATAGGTGCTGCGTTTTTTATATGTCCATATTTAGAAACACCAATATCAGGTCTTGCAATTGGCGTGATAATCGGAGGGTTGCTTCAATTTGTCTTTCATATCCCGCCGCTGCTAAAAAGCGGCTTGAAATTTACACCTGATTTCTCCTTCAGTCACCCTGGGGTCAAAAAGGTTGTCCTTCTGATGGCTCCTTCTGTCATTGGCCTTGCAGTAACACAATTCAATATATTTGTGGATACCCTTATTGCATCTCTTTTAACAGAAGGGAGTATATCCTATCTTTATTATGCAGACAGGGTAATGCAGCTCCCCCTCGGTGTATTTGGGACTGCCATAGGAACTGCTATTTTACCGACACTGTCATCCTTTGCTGCAAAAAAGGATATGGAAGGAATGAAAGATACAATGTCTTTTGGCCTTCGGTTTACCTTCTTTATTGCCATACCTGCAATGACAGCCCAGATTGTATTGAGCTTGCCGATAGTGTCGCTTCTATTTGAAAGGGGTGAGTTTACACATCAGGCAGCAATAAATACATCTCAGGCTCTGATTGCATTTTCAATAGGACTATGGGCATATTCAGGCATAAAGGTCATTGCACCTGCATATTACTCTGTTCAGGATACAAAGACACCTGTGAGGATTGCTGTTATCTCAATGATAGCCAATGTAGTGTTTAATTTAATCCTTATGGCTCCTCTGAAACACGCAGGTATTGCCCTTGCCACATCCCTCTCTGCAATGCTTAATCTTGGACTCTTGGTTTACTATCTGCCAGATAGTATCAGAAGGCTTGACTGGCATAATATCAAGAGTTCGGTTATCAAAATCGGTCTGTCATCTGCTGTAATGGGTGGAATATGTTGGTTAGCCATCAGCTATCAGCCATCAGTTTTCAGTCATGGAGCGGGAAGATTGATATGGTTCTCTTTTGTAATTTTAAGTGGTCTTGTTGTATATTTCGGAATGGCAGTTGTTATAAAGTGTGAAGAGGTGAGATTTCTGACAGATGCGGTCAAATCCAAATTAAGGAGTAAACCTTCCTAACCTAAATTTACATTTGGTTTGGATTAAAAGATTTGATAAAAAAGGTAGATTCATCTAAAATATAGAAAAATACGGAAGGGGGTATTAATATGACAATACTACAGATAAAATCAGATTCAGATAATAATGCTATGGATATTATCAAAACTGCAATTCAGGCTGAATTAAAGAGGCTTGAAATAGGGCTTGAAAAGACAGAAAGGCAGATTGCAATGTTTGAGAACGAGTATGAAATTTCATCAGAGACATTTCTTAAGCAGTTCACCGCTGAAAATATGAAAAACGACGATTCTGAATATATTTCATGGGCGGGAGAATTGAAAATAAGAGAAAAAATACTAACGGATATAAACAGACTGAAGGGAATTCAGTATGTTGCTAACTGAATACTTATCGGGCATTGTTAAGCTCATTGATGAGTATTCAAGAACTGAGCTTATTATTGATTCTGAACTAACCACTGATTTTAGAACAGAAAAAATAGGCATTATAAAAGGCTCCATAACCTTCTCAAATAATTCCAGACTGATTTTTACAGAATATCTTGACCTTAGATATAAAATTGAAAAACTTAATTATTCCTTTCATTATCAAAAACAAGATGGCTTGCTAATATTCCGCTATGATAATGCCAGACATAGGCCGTCGATTGACGCCTATGGACACAAACACCTGCCTGATGGAAAAGTATCTGCCGCAGAGCCTCCCTTATTGAAGGACATTTTTACTGAAATTATGGACTTGCTGTTATGAACGTTATGTGCAAAATAAATGAATTTATTTATTGATTATAAGATTTATAATTTATAATTTCCTATACATGGACATAAAAATTACAATTGATTTTAAAGAGGTCTTGAAGGAATTGGGATTTAAACAGGTTTCAACAATTCTTACACCTCCAATGGAGAAGATGATTAAGGAGGAGATTGAAAAGGCTGAAGGGCTTATTAGTCCTAAGGCAGATATGATTAGCTTTAATCTGACATCAGTAACTGAGGATGAAGTTATTACAGATATTAATTCCCTCACCTTTAAGACAAAGTATCTTTCAAAGCACTTGAAAGATTGTTCAAAGGCTTCTCTTTTTATCTGCACTATAGGTGCAGAATTAGAAAAAAGTATAAAAGGCTATTTTGACAAAGGGGAGCAGACAAGGGCGTATATAATGAATGGTATAGGCTCTGCCGCAGTGGAAGAAGTCGCAAATTATGTGAATCAGTTAATAATAAAGGAGGCTGAAAAAGAGGGGTTTGAAACTGTGAAGAGGTTCAGCCCCGGCTACGGTGACTGGAATTTATTAGACCAAAAGGCAATTTTCGGTGTTTTAAATCCTTCCTCTATTGGCGTTGCTTTGAGTGAAAGGTGTTTCATGATGCCTGAAAAGTCTGTAAGTGCAATTGTGGGGTGGAAGAAAGGATAGAATTCATTCCTTCAACTCAGGCAGTTCTCTAATGTTGGTATCAACTTGGTCTAACTCTGGCACTTCTTTTTCAGGGGACGAAGAGCCAAGCTCCTTTAGCTTTCTCATGCCTGGCATAACCCTGCTTTCCCATGAGCCTATTGCAGAGTTATAAGATTTTATAGCAGTATTTAAACCCTTTCCAATATCTCCGATATATTCTGCAAATTTACAGATTCTGTCAAACAGTTCTTTGCCTGTCTCCCAGATGCGTTTTGAATTCTCCGCCACCTGCTGCTGCTGCCAGCCGTAGGCTACAGTTCTTAACAGTGAAATAAGCGTTGTTGGACTTGCAAGGATAACCCTGCTTGCAATTGCATCTTCAATAAGATTGCGGTCCTGCTCTAATGCCGCACTGAAAAATGATTCGCCCGGCAAAAAGAGAACCACGAATTCGGGTGTCGGGTTAAACTGATTCCAATAAGCCTTTGAGCCCAAGTCTTTCACATGGTTTTTTACTGCCTGTGTATGCTGCAGTAAAAGTATTTTTTTCTTATCATCATCGTTTGTTTCAACTGCCTCCATATATGCCTTTAAAGGGACTTTTGCATCTACTATTACAGTTCTCTCCCCCGGCAGTTTAACAATGAGGTCAGGTCTTTTGCGTCCCTCTTCTGTATCAACACTCGGCTGTTCTACAAAATCACAATACTTAGACATTCCTGCAACTTCAACAACCCGCCTCAAAGTAACCTCGCCCCATCTGCCTCTAACCTGCGGGGTTTTAAGTGCTGAGACAAGTGCGGTTGCTTCCTTCTGGAGTCTCTCCTGCGTCCCCTTCAGGTCATTCAGATATACTGTTAAACCTGCATACGCACCCTGTCTTGAACTTTCAAGCTCCCTGATTTGATTTTCATATCTTTGAAGCGATTCTTTAAGGGGTTTTATCATCAGGTCAATTGCCTCCTGTCTCTTGCCTAAATCACCCTTTGCCTCTGATATATAATTCTCCATTGTTTTTCTTGCCAAATCCAAAAAAGCCTGATTATTACTCTTGAGTGCCTCAGAGGACAGGGCATTGAATGTATCCTTTAGCTTTTGAGCCGCCTCATCCAGCAATCTTTTTTGTTCTTCTAAATATTTTTGTGCCTCCTCCAATCGTGTTTCAGCAGTGACCCTTACAATTTGCTCAGATTTGAGTTGTTCGGAAAGTTTTCTTATCTCATCCATTCTCTCCTGTAACTGGCTTCTCAATTCTGTAATTGTATTTTCAGCACCACGGGCTTTAATTTCAATTTCATTAATCTGATTCGTAAGAGCAGACTTAGTCTGCGACCTTGACCAGAACCATGCAATTATTCCACCAACCAGTAAACCCAAAATTAAGAAATAAACTTCAGTCATAATATTTAAATAATCAGCATTGCATCGCCGTAGCTGTAAAATCTATAGCCTTCTTTTATAGCCTCATTGTAGGCATATAATACCATATCTCTGCCTGCAAAGGCACATACAAGCATAAGAAGAGTTGATTTTGGTAAATGAAAATTTGTTAAGAGGGCATTGGTAATCTTAAAGTTGAATCCATTATATATGAATAAATCAGTATAACCACTCTGTGTTTTAAAGAAGAGGGATTCTTCCCCCACCACATAAAACTTATGTACGGGGACAACTGATTCCAATGTCCTTACAGTAGTCGTCCCTACTGCAACTATCCGTTTGCCTGATTTAACTGCATTGTTAATCTTTATTGCCTCCGACTCCTTTATCTCATAATATTCAGGTTCAATCTTATGTTCCTTTATATTTTCTGCTTTTACAGGCTTAAATGTCCCGTAGCCTACATGGAGTGTAACCTTTGCTGTTTCTACACCATATTTTTTAATATCAGACAGTAATTCCTTCGTAAAGTGAAGTCCTGCAGTTGGAGCAGCTACTGCACCTCTATTTTCTGCATAGACAGTCTGGTATCTCTCACGGTCAAACCCCTCCTGCCCCCCTTTTCTAAATGGGGGGATGGGGGGATTTCTTTTTATATAAGGTGGGAGTGGGACTTTGCCATATTTTTCAAGTTTTTTATAAATATCACCATTACATTCAAATATGGCCTCGTTTCCAGATAATTTACACTCCAATTCACCGTCTCCAAATACTACATCCACCGAATTTTGATTACGGAATGCGGAATGCGGAATTATTTCCCATCTATTTTGAGAAATCTCTTTCAACAAAAATACTTCTACCTTGCCGCCTGTCTTTTTTTTTCTTCCAATCAATCTTGCAGGGAATACAAGGGTATTGTTTAAGACTAAAAGGTCGGAAGGTGATAGATAATTTATAATATCCTTGAAAACCGTATGTTCAATCTTTCCACTTTTTTTATCCAGCACCAAAAGCCTTGACTCATCCCGATTATCAGATGGATACTGGGCTATCAATTCCTCTGGTAAATTATAATCAAAATCAGAAAGTTTCATTTAATTCTCTTTATCTCAATCCCCGGATAATAATACTTTAAAATATCAATATAGCTATATCCCTTCTCTGCCATGCCCTTTGCACCCCACTGGCATAATCCAACTCCATGGCCTGAGCCTTTACCATAAAATATGAAACTGCCCTCACCCTCTTTAATTCTAAACAGAGTGCTTCGTATGGTCTCGTAACCGATAATCTTTCTGAAATTAACTCCGCTGATTTTCTCTATGCCATTTTTGTGTCTTATCTGAAGTTCTGAAACCCTTCTTGAAGATGTAAATGAGACAGGTTCAATAGACAGAATACCATCTACTTTAATGCCATTTCTTGACAGGAGCATCTCTAAATCAACGGCGTCTATCTCTGTCTCCCACTGATAATTTGGCGCATCTTTATCAAAATCACACTTTTTACTCTTAAGATAATTATTCCCTTCACCGCCCCATACATCCGTAACATCTTCTGTAATGCCCCCGCTTATTGAGTGATAGAATACCTTTGCCAGTTTTCCCTCGTAAGTCAGAACGATTCCTTGTGTATCTTTCGCCGCCTTATTAGTCCGCTCATCTTCCCTTCTTGCCCCGCCATACACCTGATCAGTTGTTGTAGCCTCCATGTGATACGGATTATCTTTTCTATTTTCTTTTTGATAGAGGGCGTATGTCCTTGCTACTACTGCCTGTGCCTTTATGGCTTCAGGATGCCATTTGGCAGATATTTCCTCATTGAGGACACCTTTAAGATACTCTTCTACATCCAGCTCATTTATAACTAATAGCCCCACTTTATCATCCCTTAGTATTTCTATACTGCCCCTGTAACCTTTTTTATCTATCTTTATTAAAGAATTTTCTGCTGGTTTAATTTTTACATTACTGCCAAACTCACGACTATTAATAGATATGCCGGGATTTGATATTTTTATATTTAATTGAATAGGCACTTTTGTGGCAAAGGAGCGATTATTTGTATTATCAATAATCCTTACCCCTTCCTTTACCTGTATTTCAAGATTAGAAGATGTCTTTATAGCTACACGAATAAGATTTGCCCCTGACCCTTCGGCTGAACTCAGGGCAAGTAAACCAGAAAAGAAAATAAAGAGACAAAATATAATATACAATTTTAACTTCAACCCTTTAACCCCCAAAAAGCATAAATTTTATTATAATTATATCACGAAGATTATTCAATAAAAGATACCCAGTGTTTACAAGTTGACAATAAATATTGCTGGTGGTATAAAAAAACAAAATGGATGTTAGTAAGAAATATAGGTAATGAGGAAATTCGTCTATTAAATGTTGCCGTATTAGCACCGTTGCCCCCATTTAAAGAAGTGGAAAGGAGGCATATTGAATGAACAAGAACTATCGGCGACGATTAATTAATATACGCCACGCGCTTAAAGACCTTTGACTGATGAAAGGGCACCAGCCACTTCGGGTACGACAAACATAGCACCCGTGAAATTTGTCTGTAGGTTAGATATTGAAATTCTCTCAAATTTTTATTATGATATTTATAAAGGGAGGGACAAGAATATGGCAAGAGTTGAACAAATAGAATATGAAATCCAGAAGCTTAACCGAAATGATCTTGCGACATTTCGGAACTGGTTCCGCAAGTACGATGCAAATGAGTGGGATCAACAGATTGAAGAGGATATTCAGACGGGAAAGCTTGATAAACTGACAGAAAAAGCCTTTGCAGCACATAAAGCTGGAAGGACAAAGGAGTTTTGAAGCACTTTGCTTCTCCTGATTTCTGGGCCTGCTACCGGCAACTTCCGGCAGTTATGCAGGAACTGGCAGATAGGAATTTTGAACTTTTAAAAGCAGACCCGTTACATCCGTCACTTCATTTCAAAAAGATTGGGAAATACCGATCTGTCCGTGTAGGTCTTCACTATAGAGCATTGGCAATTGAGGCTTCAGAGGGATTGCTATGGTTTTGGATTGAAAGTCACTCTGACTACGATAAACTCTTGGGCTAACAATCCGCTCCACATTGACGCTTTACTGTCATGCGTCTTGCAAAGTGCCGCAAGCCGCGCGCCAGACGCGCAAGTGAGCTTTGTCGTTAGCCACAAATTGGTAAGATATGACTATATTCAAATACTTCTTGCTTCACGTTGTTGTTACTATACTACCTTAAGGAGTATGATTTTTTACCTTCTACCAAGAATGGAAAAAATTAGAGTCAATATTATGCTTATAATTATGGATGTGGCGAGTGGGAAATAGAAGGTGAAGTTCTTTTTCTGTATGAAAATATCCCCCGGAAGCCTTCCTATCCACGGAACTTTCCCAGCAAGCAATATTGCCCCTCCGATAAGGATAAGGATTACACCGAAAAATATCAATATTTTTCCAAGTGGATTTAGTTCAAACATATTATAGAAGGAAATTATAAAAACTACCACGGATTTATCACGGATGAACACGGAATTGTCATTCCGAGTGGAGCGAGGAATCTCGGTTTGAGATTCTTCGGGCTTTGTCCTCTGTGTTAATCCGTGTTTATCTGTGGTTAATCATGTCTTTGTTCTTGCTCCCTGATACGACTCTCTCCTCCCCATCTCCTTGTCTATAGCCTTGATTATATCTGCTTTACTTAGTGACCAGAGAGGGGCAACCAGTCTGTCATTTGGTGCATCACCGACCAGCCTTTGTATAATTATATCATGCGGGAGGTATTCAAGAAAACCACACGCCAGATTTACATAACTGTCTTCATCAAGAAGATTAAATTTTTTATTGAGATATTTTTTTTCTAAAGGTGTCTCTTTGAGGATATGAAGGTGATGAATTTTTATTCCAGCTATTCCAAGGCCTCCCACTACTTTTGCAGTTTCCATCATGTCATCATATGACTCTCCGGGAAGTCCGAGGATAATATGGGTGCATATCTTAAAACCCCTATTCTTTGCCCTTTCAACGGCATCCAGAAACTGTTCAAATGTATGCCCCCTGTTTATAAATTTAAGGGTTCTGTTATGGATTGATTGCAGCCCAATCTCAAGCCACAGATAGGTCTTTTCTGAATACTCCTCAAGGAGGTCAAGTGTCTTATCAGGGAGGCAATCAGCTCTTGTCCCGATTGAAAGCCCAATAATCCCATCTGCACTTAAAGCCTCATCATAAAGTTTTTTGAGATTACTTATTGGTGAGTAGGTATTTGAGTATGCCTGAAAATAGGCTATAAATTTATTAACATCTACTTTTTCTCTTATCCTTGAAATAGAAGAAATCAATTGCTCTCTTACAGGCAGATTTCTTTGCTGTTCTGGAAGGTAATGACTCCCTTCACTGCAATAGATGCATCCTCCCCTGCTCACCTTCCCATCCCTGTTAGGACAGCTAAATCCAGCATCAACAGTAATTTTTAAGACCTTCTCTCCAAATACCTCTCTAAGGTGCTGACCAAAGGGATTATATCTCTTTTTGTGCTGTAATATATCTATCCCCATCTTTCAAAGGACTCCAAAAAAAGCCGTTCCGTGATGAACCTACTGAGGGACTTTCAGATTGATGATTTTGGTAAAGCTCAGATGGATTGATAAAGGTTAGACATCTATTCCGAACAATTCCACGAGTATTTCCATAACTATCTGTTCTTCGCTTTCCTCATCAAACAGTTTCTCTTTCATGAATCCGTCTTTATGGATTGTAATATTTATCCCTTCTTCCATTTGAATAACATTTACAGCCGATTCTCTCCTCGGAGGGACAGGGTAGTTTGATGGTATCCTCGTATATCCTTCACTTACGAGTTCATTGCACAATCCTTTGACTATTTCGTAAGTTTTTATTCTCCATTCTCTATCCTTCTGCAAAGTGGATAGATATATGCATACCTCTTCGTTACTCTTTTGCTGTTTAAGATGCATTGTATAATCAATTGATAAAGTCCCTTCTTTATTTAATACACTCATTTCGGAGAAAGACTGTCCTTCAAGAATGCTCATGAATAAAATTGTCAAAACCACTATTACCTTTTTCATAGACTCTCCTGAAAAACTATTAAGACAAATAACCTTAATAGATTTTTATACATTATTAATATTATAAACCATTTTACTTGTTTCTTGCAACATTGAATACTTTTTCAAAATTATTGAGGGCTTTACTATGTGGAGAGGATAAGTATAATTATGCTAATATAGAACAAGGTTGAACATTGGCTAATGAAAAGGTATTTAAATGCAATTACTTAAAGATTTTGATATTTACATCTTTTATAAGATCAACAGGGGACTTCAGAATAGTCTTTTTGATATTCTGATGCCGTTTGTAACAAACTATCGCAATTGGTATTTTATTATCTTGCTGACAATTTTATTATTTATCGTTAGAGATTGGAAAAAGGGATTGGTAACTATCCTTTTAGTTATTATCGCTGTGAGTATAAGTGACTATTTTAACTCCCATATTGTAAAATATTTTTTTGGAAGACTGAGACCATGTAATAAACTCCCGATAGAAACTCTCAATCTCATTATTGGCTGTCCTCATAATCCATCATTCCCCTCTTCCCACGCCTCAAATATATTTGCCTTAAGCACGGTATTGGCTTATAGATACAGGAGATTATTGATTCCCATGCTATTTATTTCTGTTTTAGTGTGTCTATCAAGGGTATATCTCGGTCTTCATTATCCCTCTGATGTTATAGTCGGTGGAATCTTTGGGATATTTTATGGTTCAGTGGTTATTTATCTATATAACCAAATAATAAAAAAACATGAAAGAACAAAAACCTAATGAAACCACAGATGTACACAGATTAATACAGATAAAAACTTTTTTTCTTTATTCTATCAGTGTTCATCTGTGTTTACCTGTGGTTAATTTTATAATTTCCTATGCCTGAACAAAAGTTACTAAAGGTTAGAAAATTAAATAATCATGCAAAACTCCCCACAAGGGCTTACGGTGGAGACCTTGGCTACGACCTTTATTCTGCAGAAAGGCATGTCATAAATCCATCAGAGCAGAAGGCTGTAGGGACTGGTATCTCAGTTGAGTTCCCTGAAAGATGGGGTGGTGTTATAAAGGACAGGTCTTCTATGGCAGCAAAGATGATATACACATCTGCAGGTGTAATTGACAACGGTTATAGGGGTGAGATAAAAGTTCTTTTAAGAAATGATTCCGGAACACCTTTTATAATTGAGATAGGCGATAAGATTGCCCAGCTGATTCCAATTCCTGTGATAGATTGGGAGATTATTGAGACAGACATTAAGGAGTCGAATAGAAATACAAATGGTTTTGGCTCTTCAGGAAAATGATTTGCTGCAAAGGTACAAAGAATTAGCCACAGACTTACACAGATTACAAAAAAAATTGTTTAAGTCAGTGAAAGTCAGTGGCTAATAAATCTCTTTGTGTTCTTCGTGTGGCAAGAAAAATTTATTATGCATCCTAAATTAAAGGAGACGCTTGATAGGTTTTACAGGGAATATAATTTAAAATCTCGTATTGAGCATGACCCTATTGAATTTCCACATAGATATAAAAAACCTGAAGATATTGAGATAGCAGGTTTGATTGCATCATCATTGGCTTACGGCAAGGTGACACTCTTTAAACCTGTCATTAATAAAATCCTTTCTATTACCTCTTTAAATGGTAGTTTGCAGGAATTCATAATAAATTTTGAGCTGTCAAAGGATTCAAAACTATTCAGTGGAATAAAATACAGATTTAATTCTGAGAAGGAAATTATTGGTCTTATCTATTTTATAAAATCAGCCCTTATTGAATACGGCTCTTTAAAAAACCTTTTTTATTCATTTTATAATTCAGGAGATAAAAATATCACCAATGCACTTACAGGTTTTGTTAAATATTTTATATCCCTTGATATGTCTGCTGTCTATGATAAAAAGGGACAAACAGTTGGAATAAAGCAGTTTTTCCCCTCTCCTGCTGAAGGAAGCGCCTGCAAAAGGCTCAACCTATATCTTAGATGGATGGTCCGTTCTGATGATAGTGTTGATTTTGGCATCTGGAATAAAATACCGCCATCAAAACTCATAATACCCCTTGATACACACATGGCAAGAATCTGCACCCATCTTGGCTTGACACACCATAAGACCACAGGCTGGAAAATGGCTGAAGAGATAACTGATAATCTAAAAATCCTTGCCCCCAAAGACCCTGTTAAATATGACTTTGCTCTGTGTCATCTCGGAATATCAGGTGAATGCCCTCCAAATAAAGATAAAGAAAAATGTGATGTATGTTCATTAAAAGATATATGCAAATAATGAAAAGAAAAAAGTTCTTTTTTTTAATTCTTATTCTGTTTTCTGTCCTCTGTCTTCTCTCCTCTTATTCTTATTACCTTCTTATTACCAACAGAAGTCCTTATATCCTGAAATTAGTAACAGGCACGGCAGATTACTTAATGAAGGGGCAGAATATTAGCAATTATAATATCAATCTCAATATCTCTCCTGAAAAAGGGGTGATTAATGTTGAAAGCGATATAAATGTAAAATTTATAAAAGATAGGCGATATATTATCTTCCTATTAAACGATGGTTTAAAGATTGATTCAATAGGATATAAAAAGGCTGTCAGCAATCAGCCATCAGCAATCAGCCATTATAGGATATGGCTTATTAACTTTCTTCTCCTTCCTGAAAAGATTAAAAAGGATGATGATTTACGTATAAATATTAAATATGAAGGCAATCTCAGACCATTAGGTTTTAGCGACGGCTATATAAAGGAAAAGGAGTTTATATTAAGAAATGAAGACCTCTGGTATCCAATGGATTTTCAGGGGCTTTTTACATTAAATGTCAAAGGGACAGTTCCGGTATCAATTACTCCTGCATTGCCGGTCAGTATCATTAATAAACTGACAGGTGATGGTAAGGGGAAGAGGTTTTCATGGAGACCTGAGAGGCCTGTCACAGGTTTTGCCCTGATGGGCGGATATTTTAATAAATTGTCAAAGAGTGTAAACGGGATTACCTATACCCTTTATTCCCCTGTATATCACAATGAAGATATGGAGAAGGCGATTGATAGTATAATTCTATGCCACAGTTTTTTCAAAAGCCAGTTTGGAGATGATGGTTTTAAAAATTTGACCATTATAATAACACCCCACGGATACAGGAGTTATAATCATGGTGCAGGAATTATAACCCTTTCAAAGACCGATTTTCCAACAATAGCCCATGAGATTGCACATAACTGGTGGGGAGGGACTGTTTGTGTAGATTTACTCAGGAGAAAAGGGGGTGGCGGGCAGTGGATAGCAGAGGGATTTGCAGAATTTTCATCCCTCATGGCTATAGAAAAACTTCATGGGAAGGATGCCCTTCTTAAAGAGATTAAAAACGAAAACTTTAATCCAGATAAACAGAGAATTATAGATTCAATAACTACATTTGATAATCTGATGGATGGCGAAGATGTTAAAATAAATAACCAGATGGTTTATGCTAAGGGTGCTTATGTGCTTATAATGCTACGAGAGATAATGGGTGAAGAAAAATTTATGAAGGCAATTAGGAAATTCTTTAGTGAATACAATTATAAGATTGCAGATAGTAGTGACTTTCAAAGAACAGTTGAGAGAATTATGGGAAATTCATTCTCATGGTTTTTTAACCCGTGGATAAGGGGGACAGAAAGGCTTGATTTTAAAATTAAAGATTTAAACTCCATAGAAAGGGGCGGCACCTTTGTAACCACTGTAAAGGTAGTAAATCAAGGCAAAATAAATATATTTGCCGAAATAGATGTCATGGCTATAACTGAAAATGGGAAGGAGATTCAAAGGGTTTTTATGGATGAGAATCCTGCTACAGTTGTATTTAATACAAAATCAAAGATTAAAGAGATTATAGCAGACCCTTTTTTAAAGTGGGCAGATATGGAGAGGGGGAATAATATTGTTAACCCAAAAAATTTATAATAAAAATATAAGTCATTAAAAATGAAAAAAATTATCCCTCTGTTCTTTTTTGCTGTTTCATTTGCCTATGTGGAATCTGCAGTGGTGGTTTATCTCCGCGAATTGTATTACCCTGACGGTTTTAAATTCCCGCTCAAATTGATACCGTCAAATATAGGTTTAATAGAAGTTGGTCGTGAGGCAGCGACACTTGTTATGATTACAACAATTGGTTTTATAGCAGGAAAGAGCCGTTGGCAGAAGATTTCATATTCAATATTTGTATTTGGTATATGGGATATATTTTACTATGTCTGGCTAAAGAAATTTTTAAATTGGCCTGAGTCTGTATTTACATGGGATATACTCTTTCTTATCCCTGTCCCGTGGATTGCCCCAGTATTAGCACCCGTAATTGTTGCCATTACCATATCTATTGCCTCAACGATTGTTATTTATCTATTAGATAAAGGGAGGATATTGCTGGCAGAAAAAAAAGATATTGCACTTATTATCACAGGGGCAATAATAATACTAATCTCTTTTATTCTGGACTTTAAACTGGCAACAAACGGAGGAATACCTGATAATTATCACTGGGAGTTATTAGCAGCAGGTGAACTTATCGGTTTGTTGGCATTTATAAAGATAATTAAGAGATGAAAAAAACATTTCTTTTCTTATTGGTTATATCTTTCATTTATATCATATATTCCAAGTATATATATTCACCCATTATCTTTAAAATTCGTTCTGACTTTGAAAAACCAATAGTGATTAAAAATATTCCAAAGGGGATAGAATCCCTTAGTTCAAAGGGATGTGCATCCTGTCATCAGGAGATATATGAAGAGTGGGCGACATCAATGCATGCGAAGGCGTATATTGACCCTCTGTTTCAGGCATACTGGAGAAAGGACAATAATATATGGATATGCCTGAACTGCCACACACCACTGCAGAATCAGCACGAGTTTATCATAACAGGGTTTGAAAAAGGGGATATTAAAAAACCTATAACACAGAAAAATGAGGATTTTAGCCATGAATTGAGAGAAGAGGGGATAACATGCGCCGCCTGTCATGTGAGGGATGGTGTGATTCTTGGGCCGTTTGGAAATACTGATGCGCCTCACCCTACAAGATATGACCCGATGTTTAAATCTACTGCTATATGTGACAGGTGCCATCAGGTCCCGAGTGGAAAGAGTATGCTTTATATTGCCAACCCATGCAATACATCTGAAGAGTTTCATGGAGGACCCTATGCCGTAAAGGGGTATATATGTCAGACCTGCCACATGCCTGAGGTTGAGAGGCCTATGGCTACAGGTTCTCCAATAAGAAAGATCGGACAGCATCTCTGGAAGGGTGGTTATAGTCCTGATATGGTAAAGAGGGGGCTTATGTTCAGTCTGGATAAGAAAATAAATAATGGCATGGTAGACCTTATCCTGAAAATTAAAAATTCAGGGGCAGGACATAAATTTCCTACAGGCGACCCTGACAGATATATCACAGTCCATTTTGATGTTATAAGTAAAAAGGGGGAGGTTTTAAAATCAGAGCAGTCTTCTATCGGGAGGTGGATTATATGGAAGCCAATTATTGTGGAGGTCTATGAGAATCGTATAAAACCGCATGAAACAAAAGAATATATATTCAATTATAATAATTCGGCTGGAGATGAAATCAGGGTTCAGGTCGTTTATCACATCATGACAGAGAGGGCAAAAAATAAACTTAAAAAAAAGTATGGGCTTAAAGAGGATATCATAACTGAATACAAAATATTTGAAGATGTAATATCTTTATGAACAATTAGCCAAAAAATATTTCGGCTATATCATACAGTTCAAGATCAACTGTCTTTAGCTTCGCTACAGCCTCTTCTAAATTCACTGATACAATCTTATTTCCTTTTAATGCTACCATCTTCCCAAATTCATTATTTTTTATAAGCTCTACAGCAGCAATGCCGTAACGGGTTGCAAGGACTCTGTCAAATGCAGTTGGTGTCCCTCCCCTCTGAATATGTCCAAGTATGATAACCCTTGTTTCAAACCCTGTCCTTTTCTCAATCTCCTTTCCTATTATATTTCCCACCCCCCCGAGTTTGATATGTCCAAAAGCATCCACAGATTCATCCTGTGTTATGAGCTTTGTCCCCTTTACAGGCATTGCACCTTCTGCTGCAACAATAATGCTGAACCCCCTCCCCCTATTGTGCCTCTTGTTTACAAGCTCACACACCTTGTCAATATCAAATGGTTTTTCAGGTATGAGAATGCAGTCTGCGCCTCCTGCAATCCCTGCAATGGTGGCAATCCAACCTGCATGCCTCCCCATTACTTCTATAACCATCACCCTGTCATGGGATTCAGCGGTTGTATGCAATCTATCAATTGCCTCTGCAGCAATACTTACAGCAGTATCAAAGCCAAATGTATAATCAGTTCCTGAAAGGTCGTTGTCAATTGTCTTTGGTATGCCGACAACTTTGATGCCCTTCTCATAAAACCTTTTTGCAACACCGAGCGTATCTTCACCACCAATGGCAATGAGAGTATCAAACCCGAATTTTTTTATATTGGATAATATCTTCTGGACATCCTCCTCTTTTTTAAATGGATTTGTTCTTGATGTGCCGAGGATTGTCCCCCCTCTCGGGAGTATTCCAGAAACAGAGGAATGAGTCAGCGGCTCTACATCTCCATTTATCAATCCAAGCCACCCTTTTTTAATACCGATAACACTGAATCCGTATTTATCCGCCTTTTTTACGACTGCCCTGATAACCGCATTTTCACCGGGACAATCGCCTCCGCCTGTCAATATTCCTATTTTCATAAAAACCACCCTTTATTTATCTCCAAAACTTATTCCTATAAGTCTTGCCGCCTTTATATAGCCGCTATCTAAGGGAACTAACCTTTGTTTTCCTATGGCCTCCTCAAGCGGGATTGATACAATCTCTGGTGTCCTTAGAGAGACCATTTTTCCAAATTCCTTTTTTGCAATCAGAGCCACCGCCTCTGCACCAAATCTCGTGGCAAGAATTCTATCAAATGGAGAAGGGCTTCCCCCCCTCTGTATATGTCCAAGTGTTGTAACTCTTGTCTCAATCCCGGTCATCCTTTCAATCTCATCCCCTACCCTGTTTCCTATACCGCCAAGCCTTCTCGGCTCTGTGCCGTCCTCCACAATCTTTTTTACAACCACATCACCCCCTGTTGGTTTTGCACCTTCTGCCACAACTATTATACTGAAATGCTTCCCATTCTCCTTTCTCTCATAAATCTTCTTAATTACTGCGTCATAGTCAAATGGTATTTCGGGAATCAGTATTATATGGGCGCCGCCTGCTATGCCTGAATGGAGGGCTATCCAGCCGGCATTCCTACCCATTACTTCAATAATCATTGCCCTGTGATGGGATTCTGCTGTAGTATGTATTTTATCTATTGCCTCAGTGGCTGTTAGAATAGCTGTATCAAACCCGAATGTAACATCTGTAGAAAATAGGTCATTATCAATAGTCTTTGGTATCCCGACAACCGGGACCCCCTTTTTAAAAAATTCATAAGCAATTGCCAGCGTCCCGTCGCCGCCAATTGCGATTATGACCTCTATATTGTTTTTTTTGATGTTTTCAATTACCTTATCTGATACATCACTGTAAACCTTTTTCCCGTTGACAACCGAAAAATAATTAAATGGATTGCATATATTAGTTGTCCCAAGGATTGTCCCCCCCCTCGGCATTATTCCAGATACATCCTCTAATTTAAGTTTCATTACATTGTTATTTACTAATCCATAGTAGCCGTCTATTATGCCTATGACATCCATCTCATACTGCTGAACAGCAGTTTTCACCACTCCCCTTATAACAGCGTTAAGCCCGGGACAGTCACCGCCGCCTGTTAAAATTCCTATTTTCATTTTTGCCCTCCAGCTTTTCTGATTAGAAGATATTAAAATATAGGGGTATTGTCAAGTCTATTAAGGTTTTAATTACAGGATTTAGATTACGATAAAGAGAAGGAGAAGATACATTATCTACTTTGCAGCAGCCGGGAGATATATTTTAACTGTTGTTCCCTCTCCTGCTTTAGAATCAACAGTGATTAATCCATCATGTTTTTTAATAATTGAGTGGCATATTGAAAGTCCAAGTCCGCTCCCCTTTTCACTTCCCATTGCTTTAGTGGTAAAATATGGGTCAAATATTTTTGCCAGATTTTCCCCCTCTATGCCTTTTCCATTGTCTTCTATTGATAACTTTATATAGCTCCCTTCTTTCAGTGGGAGGTTATCTTTTTTAGTGATGGTTATATTATTTGCATTAATTTCTAAATTTCCTCCATTTGACATAGCCTCTTTAGCATTTATGATAACATTCCTTATTACCTGTTTTATCTGCATTTTATCTATTTTAGCAGAGTAGAGGTCATCCTGAAAATTACATTCACAAAGGATATTTGTGCCATTGAGCAGTTCAGATATAGCCTCTCTTATCAAATCTGGCATTGAGATTATATTTTTGATAGGCAGGCCCCCTTTTGAAAATGTGATTAAGCGGCTGCTTAACTCTTTTGCCTGTCCACAAGCCTTTTCTGCAGTTGTTAACCAATCAAATATCTTGTTATCGGGTTGCAAGTACATCTTTGATAGTCCTATATTACCTATTATTGCAGTAAGCAGGTTATTAAAATCATGGGCGATTCCTCCCGCAAGAAGTCCAATGGCCTCAAGTTTTTGCATTCTTAGTAACATTTCTTCAAGTTTTTTTAGCTCAGTAATATCCCTCCCTATGCCTTCAACTCCATCTATATTACCCGTTTCATTGTAATAAAACTGGGAATTTGTAGAAATCCACATCTCACTGCCATCTTTTCTTTTTAAGAGGGCTTCATAGTTACTAATTCTGCCTCCATTTTCCTCAAGTTTCTTAAGAAATTTACTCCTTCCGTGCGGGTCAACATAAAGGTCTGCCAGCTGCTTACCGATAAGCTCATAAGGCTCATAATCCAATATTTTTTTCACAGCACCAGATACTATTAAGAGTTTGCCATCTTTACTTGTGCGATAGAAGATATCCGGTATGTTGTCAAGAATAGCACGAACTTCACTTTCGGATTTGCGTAATAAATCTTTTGTTTTTTTATGATTAAAAAAGACACCTAACTGAAGGGCAATATTTGAAATGAATTCTATTGTTTGTTCATCTTTTTCTAATATTTCTGATGTAATAAAAACTATTACCGCAATGACATTATTTTTATCAATAATAGGAATACCGATTGCGGTTTTTAGCCCAGCATCAACAGCAAATTGTCTGCGTGGAAAATTTCCATTTATTGTAACATCATTTATCCATTCGGGTTTTTTAGAAGACCAGACACGGCCTGGGAGTCCAGTCTCAGGTAAAAAATTAAAATCTTTACTCTCCTTTTTAAATCTTTCTACTTTTTTGTTATTGCTGAACCATGCTTTACCATATTCAAGGCGCGTCCCATCTGCAGAAGGCATCCATGACTCTCCATAAATCCAGCCTGTTGATTCACATATTTTTTGAAGGGTAATCTCTAATGCAGAATCAAAATCTTCAGATTCTATAATTGACTGAGTTATGGAATGTAATAACAGGAGTCCTTCTACAGTTTGTATATGTTTCATTTTCCTCTTTACTTTGCAATTATCTTTTTCGCCAAAATTAAAGTTATAATAAATACTATTACAATTCCGATTATACCTGATAGCCCTGTGGAGATATAGTTATTTTCTATGCCAGTTATAGAATAATCAGAAAATGGGGAGTATCTCCATACACTTTTTGCCATATTGAGAAAGCCCCTATCCTCTGCCACTTTCTCAAGCCCGTCAGGAGAGTTAGAGGCAAATGGGGATATGAAAACGGCTAATATTATTGCTATTGCTAAAGATATAAATATGAACAGCCTGAACCCCCTCTCCATTCCTAAACCTCTTTCCATTGCTTGCCCTGAACTTGTTTCATGGATATGATTAAATCACTTCTTGCGGCAAGGACAGAAGATAATACTGCAGTTGTAACAATCGCCTCGCCAATACCTATTACTGTATGAACACCTAACATTGCAGGGAGGATAATTTTTAAGGGTGCTGTCCCTGATAAGCCAAGCTCAATTGCACAAAATGCGGATGATGCCACAACAGAGAACCATGAGGCAATGGCAGAAGATGTTAGAAAGCCCCCCCTGTTTTTCGGAAGGATTGCCTTTAAAAATATAAAGATATAGTAGCTGAATACACCGCCTATGATACCCATATTAAAAATGTTCGTCCCAAGGGCTGTAATCCCTCCATCTGCGAAACCGAGACACTGGATTGTGAGAACAAGCGACATAATCAGACACGATGCCCATGGTCCCATCAATATAGCTGCCATGAGAGCTCCGAGAAAATGCCCGCTTGTCCCTCCGGCAATGGGGAAGTTAATCATCTGTGCTGCGAATATAAATGCAGAGGTTACTCCAAGGAGTGGTATATGCCTCTCATCCATTGTCCTGTTTATTTTACGGATTGAATAACTACAGCAGATAGCCGAGGCACCAAAACCTGCAAGATTTATTGTTCCGTTTACAAAACCATCCGGAATATGCATATAAACTAATTTGACAATTGATACTTAGTGTTTAATAATAACAAATAGGAATTTAATACCTATGCAAAAAGAAAAAAAGAAACTGGCTCCACTTGATTATATTATTCATATAGGGATGGCGGTTAATCTTATAGTAATAGCGCTTTTACTATACTACTATTTTTCGCATTAACCAAGCCACTTCATTAATTCAGTGCAGCTCATTGTATTGATTAAATCCTTTTTTTCAAGCCATCCCCTCCTTGCCACACTTATACCATATCCTATCATTGATAGCTGGCTGATATGATGGGCATCCGTTCCTATTGCCATCTTCACACCCATTTCCTTCGCCATCTGGCAGTGGACATCGTTTAAATCAAGACGGTCATAGAATGCATTTATCTCAATTGCCGTCCCTGTCTCAACTGCCGCTTCAAACATCCTTTTCATATTCAGTTTATACGGCTCCCGGCTGCTTATGAGCCTTCCTGTAGGGTGGGCTATTATATTCACATAAGGGTTTCTCATTGCTGATATAATCCTGTTTGTGATTGTCTCCTCATCCTCTTTAAATCCGATATGGATAGATGCAACTACAATATCAAGTTCTTTTAGTAATTTTTCAGGGAAATCAAGCGCCCCATCCGTTTTTATATCTACCTCACTCCCTGCCAGTATCTTTATCCCTTTTATTCTTTTGTTTAACTCCCTTATCTCCTTTATCTGTTTTGATAACCTCTCCTCTGTAAGCCCATTGGCAATCTTTGTTGACTTTGAGTGGTCTGTAATTGCGATATATTGATACCCTAATGACTTTGCCTTTTCTGCAACCTCTTCTATAGGTTCAGCCCCGTCACTCCAGTTTGAGTGGACATGGAAATCCCCCTTTATGTCTTTCATGGTTACAAGATTTGGCAGCCTTTTTTCTTTTGCCGCCTCAATCTCCCCTCTATCCTCTCTCAATTCAGGAGGAATCCAGAGAAGTCCGAGTTCAGAATACATATCTTCCTCCTTCTCACCGCCAATCTTTTTATCGCCTTTGAATATTCCGTATTCATTTATCTTTAAACCAACCCTCTTCGCCATATCTCTTAAATGGATATTGTGGAGTTTTGAGCCTGTGAAATACTGGAGAGCCGCACCAAATGACTCCTTCTCAACAACCCTTAAATCAACCTGAATATTGCCCTCTGCAATAATACTCCCCTTTGTCTCGCCTGATGATAGAACCTCTCTTACAATAGGGAGGGTTACAAAGGCAGATATAATCTCTTTCCCATTTGAACCGCCTGCCAGTATATCAATATCGCCGACAGTCTCTTTCATCCTTCTTAATGAACCTGCCGCCTCTATCTCTTTAATACCTGTCTTTTTCTTGAGAGACCCTATGATTTCCTTTACCAATGGGAGGGCATTGCCTATAGAGATTCTCTTCTGGCTCTCTCTGAATAACCTTATACCCCTCAGGATATTCTCCTCCTTCTTCTCACCCATACCTTTGAGGACTTGCAGTTTCCCTTCTGATGCCGCCTTTTCAAGTCCGTCCACATCTTTTATCCCAAGTTCTTTATGAATTGTTCTCAAAGTGCTTGGGCCTATACCAGATATGTCCATGAGTTTTATAAGCCCCTCTTCAATACCTTTCATTGTCTCTTCATATTTTGTCATCTTCCCGGTATCAAGATATTCTGAAATCTTCTCGGCAATACCACTCCCGACACCAGGAATCTCCATCAGCCTATTCTCCTTATGGAGATGCTCAATATCTTCACTAATACTCCCGATTATTCTGGATGCTTTTCTGTAGGCATTTATCTTAAATCTGTTCTCGCCTTTAAACTCCAGAATATCCGCTATCCTCTCAAAAATCTGTGCTATCTCAAGATTTTTCATTTAAAAATACTTTTTAACCACTGCTGACACTGATTTAAGTTTGACATACCCCTTTTACCATAGTAGCATTATGTAAAATTTATCATATATCATATGTATAAAGGAATACTTTATTCAGTTCTAATCTCTGCCCTTCTTTACTCAGCGGATATATCAGCCTTCAGTAAGGACAATAAAGTCCAGCTTAAAAACAATGAGTATAATTCCAGCGAACTCTGTGCCGAGTGTCATCAGGATATATATAACAAATGGAATGATTCTGTCCATGCACTTGCTGTAAAAGACCCTATATTTTATACATCATATATTGAGGCTTATACAATGAGCGGAGGAGAGGCAAAAATCCTATGCCTTAAGTGCCATTCCCCTACTACCATTGTAACAAAGGACTACGAACTTTCAGGTAAGATTGCTAACGAGGGTGTAAGCTGTGACTTCTGCCATACTCTGAAAGGTGTAAACCTGAATGATAAGAAAGACCCTTTTATAAGGGATATTAGTTTGATAAAGAGGGGACCGTTAAAGGGGGGAGAGGTAAAGGAGCATAAGGTGGAATATTCGAAATTGCATCTAAGCTCGGAACTATGCGCCTCGTGTCATGAGTATGTAAGTGATAATGGATTGAGTATAATGGGGACATATTCTGAATGGAAGGGGAGTTCTTATGCAGAAGAGGGGAAACAGTGTCAGGAATGCCATATGCCGAAGATTGAAGGGGAAGTGGCAAAGGCTTCAACCTCAAAGGAGATGAGATATATCAATGACCATAATCTCCAGGGGGGGCATTCAATAGTTCAATTGAAAAAGGTATTGCAGGTGAAGATAAAGGAGACAAAGAGGGTAAAGGATAAATTTTCTGTGACTGTCAGTATTGAGAATGCAGGGTCGGGGCATATGGTTCCTACAGGTATGCCTACAAGAAAATTGATACTCAACTGTGAGGTGAGGACTCCTAAAAATAAAATCTATAGCGAGAAGAGGCTATATGAAAAGATTATTATCGGGAAAGATGGAAAGGAATTAGTTAAGGATAGCGAGATAATGCTTGGGAGAGGGGTTTCTATTATCAAGGATAACCGCATAAGCCCAAAAGAGGTCAGGATTGAGGAGTTTATATTCAGTATCCCTGAAAGCATGGACGTAACAGTTTCAGCATGGGTTGACTATCTATATAAACCGCTCCTCCTTCAGGAGACTGAGATGAAGATAGAGATGAACAGGGATGAGAAGGTTGTTTCAAGGTGAGGAAGACATGTCAGATGAAATAATAAAAGAGGAAGTATCAGGTAAAGACAGGAGGTCTTTCTTAAACTTATCAATCTTTATCTCCTTTGCTGTTGCCATCGGCGGGGCTCTCTATCCTGTAATAAAGTATCTGCTGCCTGCAGATTCCACAAAAGGGACTGAAGGAGGGGAAACATTCTTTATATCAGCCGATGATGTCTCTGTTGGTTCAGCGAAACTTGTGAGATATAAAAACAGGCCGACAATTGTAGTGAGGCTTAAAGAGAATGAGGTCTATGCCCTATCGGCTGTCTGCACACATCTTGGATGTATAGTTAAATGGCATGAGGATGCAAAGGAATTGTTATGTCCGTGTCATGCCGCAAGATTTGATTTGTATGGGAATGTCCTTGGCGGTCCTGCTCCAAAACCACTTCCTGCATACAAGGCGGCTGTAGAGGAGGACAGGATACTGATAAGAGAGGCATAAAAATGAATGAGCTTAAATTAGGGCCAATATTGATTCGCAACAGATTTCTTATATCCATGTATAACTTTGTTGAGAATCGCCTTGGGATTAGAGAGATACTTGATTTAGAGGTATTTTATAAATTGGCACCCTCGCACCTTGGTATTTTCTCATGTTTTGGAGGGATAACATTTTTTATTTTTACCCTTCAGGTCATAACAGGGATACTTTTACTTATATATTATGTCCCGACAACAGCACAGGCTTATGACAGTGTAATTCATATTACAAACAATGTCTCATTTGGATGGCTTATAAGGGGGCTTCATCACTGGGGTGCGAATATTATGATAATAACTGTCTTTATACACATGGGAAAGATATATTTTCACGGCATATATAAAAATCCAAGGGAATTGAACTGGGTAACAGGCATTATTCTTCTTGTATGCACACTTTCTTTTTCTTTCACAGGCTACCTTTTGCCGTGGACACAGTTGTCTTATTGGGCAACAGTCGTAGGAACGGAGATACCTTCTGCCATGCCTGTTATAGGTGAGCATATAAAGATTTTTCTGAGGGGTGGTACTGATGTATCACAGGTTACGCTGACAAGATTCTTTGCAGTTCATATAATGGTATTGCCCGCCGCAGTTGTTATATTTATAGGACTGCATATCTTGATGATAAGGAGACAGGGAATTTCAGGGCCATTATAGATTGATTGCACAGAGGTTTTCATATTATCGCCTTTATACTGCCTTGAGAAGTGAAAACTTTTTATGCCGTCAGGGACTTTTAGCCGCGGGACATGGCGATTTTGCCTGTTCGGGCGATTTCTTTGATGCCGAGGGGTTTGAGCATTTCTATAAAGGCTTCTACTTTTTCTTCGTCACCTGTCACTTCAACTGTATAGGTCTTTGAGCTTACATCAACTACCTTGCCTCTGAAAATCTCGGCAATCCTCAATATCTCTTCTCTCAATTGAGGCTCTGCGTTTATCTTTATTAGTGCCAGCTCTCTGCCAACAAACTTTTCCTCAGTATGGTCAATAACCTTTATGACATCCACAAGTTTATTCAACTGTTTTGTAACCTGCTCAATTACCCTGTCATCCCCCCTTGTTACAATTGTCATCCGGGAGACATTCGGGTCAAGGGATTCTGCTACAGAGAGGCTCTCTATATTGAAACCCCTCCCGCTGAAAAGTCCTGCAATCCTTGACAGGACACCAAACTTATTTTCTACTAAAACTGAAATTGTATGTCTCATTTAAGAAAGCACCTCTGAAAGATTAATTGGAATAGCCTTTTCAATAGATGTAGAAAATCTTTTTTCAAAATCAATTATGGTAAATCCTAATGGCTTGTTTGTTCTTTCATCTACCCTCAAATAAACTCCATCCTCAATTTCTTCATCAACCCCTACCCTTGGTTTCCCAAACGACATATATAAGACATCAGCAAATTTATCATATGAGATTCTTAATTCATTATCTTTGGACTTAGCCATATAATTTTCTTTTAAAAATTTATAGAACACGGCTGACACAGATAATACGGATTAAAGTATTTCTGCCAGAAAAAATCTGTGTAAATCTGTCAAATCCGTGTCATCTGTGTTCCATTAGGTTTTTGTTCTTTACACCAGCAGCATCTCGCTTATAGGCTTACCTGCCGGCACCATCGGATATACATTCTCCTCCCTGTCAACAATAAAGTCAATAAGAACAGGCTTTGGTATCTCTATCGCCTCTTTCAATGCCTTTTTCACATCGTCAGGATTTTCCACCCTCAAACCCACCGCACCATAAGCCTCTGCAAGTTTCACAAAATCAGGCTGGCACTCCATACAGGAATATGAATATCTTTTATTATAAAAAAGCTCCTGCCACTGTCTCACCATTCCCAGAAAGCTGTTATTTAGTATCGCCACTTTTACAGGAAGACGATACTGGACAGCAGTGGCAAGCTCCTGAATATTCATCTGGATACTGCCGTCACCTGCGATATCAAATACTATTTTATCAGGAAAGGCAACCTGTGCACCAATGGCTGCAGGAAAACCATAGCCCATAGTCCCGAGCCCTCCTGATGTAAGGAATGTCCTCGGTCTTTTAAATTTATAATATTGGGCTGTCCACATCTGGTTCTGCCCAACCTCTGTTGTAATTATAGCCTCTCCTTTTGTTGCTTCATGAATCTGCTCTATAACATATTGCGGCTTAATTATGTTTTTCCCCTGTTTATATGTAAGCGGATGGGTATTCTTCCACTCCTCCACCTGATTAAGCCACTCCTGATTATCCTTCTTCCAGTTCTTTTTCTCCTTCTTCAAGAGCCCTATAAGTTTTTTCAAAATATCCTTTGCATCGCCTACTATCGGGATATGGGCAGGGATATTCTTGCTTATGGATGTTGGGTCTATATCAATATGAACTATCTTGGCACCTGTAGCAAATTCATCCACTTTCCCTGTAACCCTGTCATCAAATCTGGCGCCAATTCCAATTATCAAATCGGTATTTGTCAGTGCCATATTTGAGCTGAATGTCCCATGCATACCGCACATGCCGAGTGATAGCGGATGTTCAGACGGAAACCCTCCGAGCCCCATAAGTGTAGTGGTTACAGGCGTATGGGTAAACTCGCTCAACTCAAGCAATTCCTTGTAGGCACTTGATAATATAATCCCGCCTCCAATAAATATAATCGGCCTCTTTGCAGCCACCAAAGCATCGGATGCCTTCTTTACCTGTCCGATATGCCCTTCATAGGTCGGCTGATAGCCCCGTATGTGAACCTTTTCAGGATGTTTAACTATTGTGCTTGCAGCCATCACATCTTTCGGGAGGTCAATCAACACCGGTCCCGGCTTCCCTGTTGAGGCTATATAAAATGCCTCTTTGATTATAGTTGAAAGGTCATTTACATCCCTAACAAGGTAATTATGTTTTGTGCATGGCCTTGTTATACCTACAATATCAGCCTCCTGAAAGGCATCATTCCCAATCATGGCTGTAGGCACTTGACCTGTAAGTATTACGAGGGGAATGGAATCCATATACGCTGTGGCAATGCCTGTTACTGTGTTTGTGGCACCAGGTCCTGAGGTTACAAGACAGACCCCTACCTTGCCGCTTGCCCTTGCGTAGCCGTCAGCGGCATGAACGCCTCCCTGCTCGTGCCTTACAAGGATATGTTTAATCGGTGCTTTAAAGAGGGCATCATAAATGGGGAGTACTGCACCGCCGGGGTATCCGAAAACTGTATCAACACCCTCCTTTATAAGACACTCAATCAATATTTCCGCACCTGTTTTTTTCATAAAAAATAACTGATAACTCACAACTTACGACTCACTACATCATATAATAGGCATCTTTTACTATTTTTTAGTTATTAGTTGTTAGTTATAAGTTGTAAGTTTTACTTTACAATTGCCCCTGTGTTTGCCGATGTCACCATCCTCGCATACCTCGCAAGATACCCTTTTGTAATCTTCGGAGGTATTGGAGTCCATCTCTTTTTTCTATCGCTCAAAGTCTTTTCATCAACAAGCAATTCTATCTTTCTTTCATGTATATCTATGGCAATCTTATCCCCTTCTTCAATAAGTGCAATTGGTCCGCCTTCCATTGCCTCAGGAGAGATATGTCCTATACATGGACCCTGTGTCCCTCCTGAAAATCTTCCATCTGTTATTAACGCCACTGACTCCTGTAGTCCCATCCCTGTAATAGCAGATGTTGGGGAGAGCATCTCCCTCATGCCAGGACCACCCTTTGGCCCCTCATATCTGATTACAACCACATCCCCTGACTTTATTTTCTTACCCATTATCGCCTTCATTCCATCTTCTTCTGAATTAAAGACCCTTGCAAAGCCTGTAAACTTCATCATCTTCTTACTTACAGCAGACTGTTTAACAACAGCACCATCAGGTGCAAGATTACCCCTCAATACTGCAACCCCTCCCTCAGGGTTAAAAGGATTGTCAACCGTTCTTATAATCTGCGGGTCAAAATTCTCTGCTGAGTTTATAATCTCTTTTGTGGTAAATCCGCTTACTGTCTGACAATCCTTTATCTTATTCCCGAGACTCTTCATTACCGCAGGGATGCCACCTGCAAATTCCACATCCTCCATAAATCCATCGCCATTCGGCTGGATATTTGTTATCTGGGGAGTATCCTTGCTTATTCGGTCAAATGTCTCAAGCTCAAGAGGAACCCCTGTCTCATTTGCAATTGCAGTTATATGGAGGACACTGTTTGTAGAGCCTCCTAAAGCCATATCAACCCTGATGGCATTTTCAAATGCCTCTCTTGTCATAATTTTTCTTGGGGTGATGTCATCTTTAATCAGCTCCACAATCCTGATACCGCTGTCATAGGCAATCCTCCTCTTTTTTGCTGATACAGCCAGTGCAGTCCCACAGCCGATAATGGACATGCCAATCGCCTCTGTTACACACGCCATAGTATTGGCTGTATATAAACCCTGACATGAGCCTGAGCCGGGGCATGCCTCCATTTCAAGCCTCCCAAGCTCATTGGCAGAAATCTTTCCTGCCTGATACATCCCCACTGCCTCAAATGTATCCTTAACAAGTGCGAGCCTTCGCATCTTATATCTTCCCGAAATCATAGGTCCGCCGGTTACTACAATTGCCGGGACATTGAGCCTTCCTGCTGCCATAAGCATACCCGGTGTAAACTTATCACAATTCGTAAGCAGGAGTATCCCGTCAAATGAATTTGCTTCCACAACAGACTCAATCATATCTGCTATCAATTCCCTCGTCGGCAACGAATAGTGCATACCTTTATGCCCCATTGCAATACCGTCACATATTCCCGGAACTGATGAAAAAAAAGCATACCCGCCTCCGCTGTGTATCCCCTTTTCAATAAACCTCTCCATGTCTTTAAATCCAATATGTCCGGGGACTATATCAGTAAAACTTGAAATCACACCGACAAAAGGCTTTGACATAGCCTTTTTTGTAACTCCAGTAGCATGGAGTAATGCCCTGTGCGGAGCCCTCTCAACACCCTCTTTTATAATGTCACTACGCATAGAATCTCTTTCTCAATATGATATTGTAATAACTTGCTGTATTATATCAGATTCCCTTTCTAAAATACAATTTACCTTCCCTTTACCCTAAATTTTTTACTTTTATCTCTCTCTGTGTCCTCCGTGGTTAATTATTTGAGTTTAGTTATTTCCATATTGCTTTAATATCTTTGCCATTCTATCCTTACCAGAAAGTTTTATCTTTTGTAATCTCTTTTTCTCTATATCTCTCTCAGTGGTTAAAAATTTTGATTTATTGAGTTCTGACAGTTTTTTTTCCAATTCAAGATGTTCCAGATATAATGACCTGAATTCTTTATTTTCATTTGTTGCCTTTGCAATTAAATCTTCACTATGCCCTTTTTGTATCATAAACATTCCCTCCTATTTTTTCTTCCAGCCTAAAATCCGATTCAGGATTGATGAATCTGCAATTTTAAATTCCGCTTTAGCGGAATTTAGAGAGAGTTTGATTTCCGCCTCTGAACGGCGGATATACCTTGGTTTTAAGAGAGTTGAATCCTCAATATCCCCCCTTTCTATTTTTTTGCCGCCAAGCAAAGCGATGCTGGCGGCTACTGAATTCTTTTGTGCATCATTATAAAAATGCGCAAGACCATTTAATTTATTTTTTATAAAATCACCATAAGATTTAATACCTTCACCAAAAAAGATTACTGGTTCATTAATCTTCTCACAGAGTTTTTCAGGATTGATAGCCATATCATCCGTTATGTTTTTTATTTTTTCCTCTTCATATTTATATATGGAGGCATATACCTCACCCTTTTTCGCATCAAGAATTGGACATAACAAAATTGCGGATTGAGGATTGAGGATTGCGGAATTTAAAAATTCAGGGTCAGATAAAAAACTCTCGACAATTGCATCAAGTGTCCCCACAGGGATAATGGGCTTCCCTGTTGCAAGATTAAACCCCTTGCATGTGGAGAGTCCTATCCTTAAACCGGTAAATGAGCCGGGGCCAATTGATACGGCAAATCCATCAATATCATTGATTCCGATTTTACATCTTTTTGACAAATTATCTATTGAACTGATTAGGGTTTTTGAGTAGGAATTATTTGAGGGGAGGAACGATTCAGATAGCAATCTTCCGTCTTTTGCAATAGCAACACTTCCATAATTTGTTGAAGTGTCAATGCCAAGAATTATCATGAATCAGCGGTCAGTGGTCAGAAGAGAAACCTATTTTATTCTGTCTTCTGGCTTCTGAATTCTGTATTCTGCTTTTATGGTGCCGAGGGGCGGAATCGAACCGCCCACGCAAGGATTTTCAGTCCTTCGCTCTACCGACTGAGCTACCTCGGCAAATAAAAAAATTAGTCTAAGAGACTAAGAGTCTAAAAGATATTTTCACTCTTAGACTCTCAGACTTTTAGACTGAATCTATATTACCAAATTTTATCTCTTTAAGACAAGAGTTTTTTGCTTATTTGCCTTGTAATCCCCCCTTGAAAGCCACTTTTCAAGGAGACAGTAAAGGATGATAAACAAATATCTGCTCACCGCCTCTTTAATTTTAAGCTTTGACTCCCCTACAGTTTCTTCTATTTGTCCTCATTATTTAACAACCACCTCAATCATATTGTCAGTATTTAAATACTTTTCTTTAACTTTGATTATCTCATCTAACTTTACTTTCTTTAAATCAACTAATAATCTTTTTTGATAATCTACGCCCTTTTTGTAAAATTCGGCGAGTCCTGTATAATAGCACTGGTTTATCCTTGAGAGCCCCCTCATCAATTCTGATGATATATATTTATTAACCGCCCTCTCCAAATCTTCTCCTTTTATTTCTGCTTTTTTAAAACCTTCAATCTCTTTAAATATTCCCACTTTTGCCTTTTCTACAGTATCTATAGTTGTCCCTATAGATGCACCGAAAAGGGCATAACTATTATACGATGAAAAACCTGCACCGAGGGAATATGCAAGCCCCTGCCTTTCTCTTAACTCAAATGACATTCGCTCTGAAAGGATATAACTAATGAGATTTAGGGCTATTTTATCCTTTGGCTCAATCTTTATAAGTTTGCCAATCCTTATGTATGATTGAGATTTATTTAATTCTATATTTATGGATTTGGAAGGATTGAGTAAAGATTTAGAATAATCTATAGATGGAATACTTGTCCTTTTTTTAATTTCATTTCCCAAGAGGTTTTTAAATTTATTTATTACCGTATCAGCGTCAATGCCTGTTGCAACTGTTATTATTAAGTTATTCGGGGAGAAATATATCTTATAAAAAGCTTCCAAATCTTCCTTTGTTATTGAATTTATCGTCTCAATTGTTCCAATAATTGATTTAGACTGCGGGGTCCCTTTAAAGACCTCGTCAAAAAGCAGTTTCTTTGAAAGGATATCAGGTTTTGAAGCCTCTTTTTTGATGAGATTGAGCATTTCTAATCTGACAGACTCAATATCTTCAGACTCAAATCTTGGTTTTAAGATAATATCAGATAATAGCTTAATCCCCTTATCATAGTATTCGTCTATTGACTCAAACCGTATATAAGAATATTCATTTGTTGTATAAAAGTCATCATAAGGGATAAACTCAGAATCTTTTGTCTTCAAAATAGCACCAATTGAAGATACCTCTTTTTGGAATGCTTTATGATCATTTTCTCTTGTCCCCTTTTCCATTAGCCGATGGATAAAGTCAGCAATGCCTGTTTTGTTTTCAGGCTCCATAAGAGAGCGGTTTTTAGCAAGGAGGTGCATTGCAAAGACATCAGAATCTCTATTTGAATTGACAATAATTGTAAGTCCGTTTTTTAAGACAACCCTCTTTACCTGCCCTCTTTTTCTTGTCTTTTGTTTTTCTTCTGCCTTCTGTCTTTTGACTTCTGTCCTCTGTATTTTTTCCTCCTTCTCATTAACCAATTCAACACTATCTTCTGTAAATATATCTTCTTCTTTTATTGATTTTTGATAATAGTCTCCCTTAATCTGTTTTCTAATATCTTCAATTGAGCTATCTCCTGGCGTAATCAGGTTAATCATAAAAGAAGGGTTTGACAGATATTTCTTTGCAATTTTTTCTAATTGAGTCTTTGATATATTCTCTAAATTCTGGACATAATTTTTTGCAAAATTCCATCCGCCGACAGCAATAAACTTCCCCTTTACCATTCCGTAGTAATGGGGTTTTTCTGAAAGAAAGATCTCCTGCACCTTTACAGATAATACAATCCCTTTTCTCCTGTCTTCATCTATTGGTTCGCTGCTAAATTTAATTAATTCTTCAATTATGGCATTTTCAACATCCTGTGGCCCTAAATTTGGGGGGAAGGAGACAGATATTTTTAAGAGAGAAAAGTGTTTGTTAAAATCTATTGATGCATTAATATCAAAGACATCTGCCCTATTCTTTTCATGAAGATTTCTATTAATCCTTTCTTTTAGTTCCGAGTCAAGGATTGCGGTTATTATGGACATACTATAAAAATCTTCCTTATCTATTTCTGACAAAGGCATCCCCATATCTATAGATGAATGTATGACCTTAGAATTTGCCTCAAATCTTTGACCTTTAATCTTCAAAGAGTAAGTCTGCTTATTTGACGGCTTTTGTGGCGGATATTTTCCAAAGTATTTATTTGCGAACATCAGCATATCCTTACTATCAAAGTCCCCCATAATAAGGGCAGTCATATTATTGGGAATATAATATCTTTCATAATATTCCTTAACCTGTTCTCTTGATATGTTTTTTATTGTTTCAGGAAGTCCTATAACAGGCAGGTTATATGGCGTCCCATTAAAAAATCTCAAATTAAAAAGTTCATCTTCAAATGAAGACGGCTCTGACACATCTCTTGCAATCTCATTAAGAATTATCCCCTTCTCCTTCTCAAATTTATTTTCTGGGAATATGGAATTAAAGAGCATGTCAGACTGAATATCCAGTGCCTTTTCAATGTGGGATTTTTCTACAAGGACTATATAATTTGTATAATCCATATCGGTGTGTGCATTGTTGTAAATACCGTAAAAATCTGTCTCTCTGTATAGTTCTTCCTGTGTCCTTTTTCCCGTCCCATTAAATAGAAGGTGTTCAAGCATGTGAGAGACTCCGCTATTTGAGAAATCCTCATTAGATGCCCCTGTTTTCACAGTAACAACGCATGAAATAACAGGGCTTTGATGATTTTCAATCAGGATGACCTCAAATCCATTGGAGAGCTTTATATTCTGGGCAGTTACAGCAGGAAGGTCTTTGCCCCAAAGTAAAAAAATTAGCGTAAAAATAAAAGATATATATTTTTTCATAAGAATAAAATTTTTCTTTTAAAACATTGGAATCAAAAAATAGATACAGTAAGTTTAATTCATAAACTTAAAAAAATTACATAAATAAACAATACACCCTGCTTGCTTTCAAGAACGGCCTTGAGCTGGTTAATTTTTTGCCTCAACTAATTTTCCACTAATAAATTTGTGAATTATGCTTGAAATATAAGTTTGATAGGGCAAACCTTCAAGAATTGCCTTCCGTTGCAGTTCAACTAGATCTCTTTCTGAAATCCGTATGTTTAATCTTTTATCTTTCTTTAATGTGTTTCGAGCATACTGCATCAAATCTTTTTTTCTTTTCGCAAGGTTCTTTACGGCAATCCATTCTCCCTTTTCAAAACTATCAAGAATTTCTTTTTCTTCTTCGGTCAATTTTGTTTTCATATTTTTCCTCCAATATATTTCTCCGTAGCATTTCTGCTCGGAATAATCGTTTTTAGAAATATTTCATCTTCATTCTCAATATAAGAAACAAGATACGCATAATTATTAATACTGATTATCATTATTCTTTGGTCTGGGTATCGTTGTTGGTTCGGATGTTGATAATCATCCAGTATGTCGCCTTTTGCTATATTGAAAACAATATCTTCAAAGCATATTCCTCTTGATTCTTTGAGCATCAGACTCTTCTCTGAATTCCAATTTATATGCTCCATTAAGTATAACATATCACAATGTGTGCATTATGCAACAGAGTTAAAAATGCATCCATCAATAAAAGACTTAAACTCTCATAGGCGGGCATCTATTAAGGTTATCATCAGCCGCTGGAACTTGACGAGATGAGCAACATGGTAAGAGGTTATAATGCGGCATATTATAATAATCGGCGAGAACGGAATGACTGTCTCTATCATTTATTTGCAAGATATTTGTTTTATTGTATAATGCGGGCTTAATAATAAAAAATGTATGGAGGTAATGCCTATGCCATATCATATTATATCTGGAGAAAAATGTTTAGAGTTATTGTTTGATGTTTCAGGAGATAAGATTATGATGAAAGATTTTATTAATGCTTCTGAGGAAGAAATAAAAGGCAATTTTGATGAGAAGGCAAAGGTAATGGTGGGTTTTTAATATTGTAAGGATGCTAAAAGGTCATTTATATTGAGGTCTGTAAATTATGGCAAATGATATTCTGAAAAAAGACATAAACTTAATCTTTCCTCAATTCATTATTCTTAAGGCGTCTGCGGGGTCTGGAAAGACCCATACCCTTACAAAGAGACTTGTTCAGTTTCTCCTGTCCGATAGGGTTTGCAAAAACGACATCAGAAACATACTCGCAATAACATTTTCAAATAATGCTGCAAAGGCAATGAAGGAGAGAACCCTTGAATGGCTGAAGGCTGTATGTCTAAATGAAGAAGATAAAATTTCAGAGATATTTAAAATTATCTCTATTGATAAAGAGGAGTTAATTAAAAAGGCTGGAAGGTTAATAGATAATATACTTGATAATTATTCAGACTTGCAGATAAAAACAATTGACAGCTTTATGGCAAGCATCTTCAAATCTTCTGCCATTGATTTTGGATATAATCCGGATTATGAAATACTGATGAGCAATGACTTGCTGATGGAATATTCCTTCAATTATTTTCTTACCAATGTCAAAGAGGGTTCCAATGAAGCCGAGCTGCTGAAAGAAATCATACCTCATATTATTGAAAACAAAGATGCCTATCCATGGAATCCTTCAGGAATACTGCTCAAGGAAATAAAGGAAATCTACAGAAAATTATCTTCTATATGGAATGAGGTGCAGATTGATGATTATGCTAATGAAACAGAGAAAATAAAAGACGGCATAAATTATATTGCAGAGAAAATTAATACTGCTATTGAGAAATCAGGGCTTGAAAGGAGCAGAAATAGCTCTTTTGAAAATATTCTATCTGACATAAGAGATAATAGATTCTCCGATTTGATTGTAAGAGGATTAAAAAATCTCCCTGTAAAGAAGTTCAAGGGCAAAGATATTCAAAAGCAGGAATATTATGACAATATAAATAAAATGTGGGAAGCAATGGGAAATTCCATAAGAGAATATGTCTCTTGCTATGCAAAATCTTACTATTTCCCATATTTAAAAGTCTATGAAGCTGTAAGAGAGACTGTTGAAAAGGTCAAAAGACAGGAGGGAAAGGTATTCATAGAGGACATTAATAAAAAACTTGCAGAATATCTTGATAAAGAGATTATCCCTGATATCTATTTCAGGCTTGGTGAAACTATTTCCCACTACCTCATTGATGAATTTCAGGATACATCTCCAATCCAATGGAAAAACCTGTTTTTGTTAGTGGAAAATTCTCTTTCAGAAGATGGAAGTTTATTTATCGTAGGAGATACAAAACAGGCTATTTATAGTTTCAGGGATGCCGATTATGAGATTATGAAAAGATTAGAATCAAAAAACCCTTTTGTGTCGGCAGATTATAGTGTAAAAGAATTAGAGACAAATCATAGAAGTTTTCAAAAAATTATTGATTTTAATGACAAGGTCTTTAAAGAGAATATATTCGGAAACAGCGAATATAATGGAGCCGGTGAGGCAAGCGGACTTACAGATTTTAAGCAACAGGTAAAACCTGAGAATAAAAATAAGGGATATGTAGAGGTAAATCTCCATGAAAAAAATGATGATGCTCAATTTGAAAAACTTAAAGTTCAGGAATTGGTCAAAGAATTAAAAGAAAGAGGGTATAGTTATGGAGATATCGCTATCCTTACTTTTGAGAATGATGATGTGGTAAATGCCACATCGTGGCTTAATGAAAAAGGTATTCCCTTTATCTCATACAGCAGTTTAGACATAAGGAGAAGAAAAATAACTAATGAGATAATCTCTCTGTTAAAATTCCTTGACTCTCCAATAGATGACCTTTCCTTTGCAACCTTCATATTAGGAGATATCTTTAGAGAAGTTTTGAAGAAAGATAAAACAGAAGATAAATTAAGGGAGTTTATCTTTAATAACACGGATAATCCTCCTTTATATAAGGCATTCAAAAACAAGTATGAAGAGATGTGGAATAGATATTTTAATGATTTATTTAAGTCTATAGGGTATATGCCTTTGTATGACATTGTTACGGAGATATTTAATGTGTTCAAGATATTTGAGATATATAAAAAAGAGGAGGCAACCCTAATCAAACTATTAGAGGTAATAAAAAATTATGAAGGGAAAGGCAATAATAATCTCAGAGCCTTTCTTGAATTTGCCTCCGATGATGATAGAGGCGAAGCGGAATGGAACATTGATGTGCCAAAGGGTATAAATGCGGTGAGGGTGATGACAGTTCACAAGGCAAAGGGATTGGGATTTCCTGTTGTAATAGCCATGCTCTATGGCAAACATAATAAGGGGTTTGACTATATACCTTATAAAGATAATGATTCAAATAAAGTTAATCTTTTAAGGATTAATAAAAATATTGCAGAAAAGAGTAATTATTTAGGGGAGATATACAATAAATTAAAAGTAAAGGAAGATGTGAATCGGCTTAACAGCCTTTATGTAGGGCTTACAAGGGCAGAAGCAGAGATGTATATAATAGGCGTAAACAAGAAAAGGGAATGCTATAACCCTTCTGAATTTCTGCCTCATAGCGAATATAAACCAACAGATAAGCCTATTGCAGAATCCCGTAAAAATGAAGATGACGATAAAGGACATATTACCCCTCTCCATTACAATTTGAAGAGTGTCAGCGTCAGTGTCAGTAAAAACACTCATACTGTCAAAAAGGATAAGATGAGAGGAGAATTTATTCACAGGGTCCTATACTTCATTGACTGCCTCACTAATAACTATGAAAAGGAGATTGAAGAGGCAATCCATAAAGCTCAAAACGAAACTGGCAACCTCTATAGTGATGATGAGATAAAAAGGATTTTGACAAATCATATCAGGAAAGACGAAATCATGGGCTATTTTCTTCAAAAGCCCGGCAGGACAATAAGGAGAGAGCAGGAATTTCTTGACACGGCTGGGAATCTGCTGAGGATGGACAGAATAATTATAGATGAGAATATAATCACAGTAATGGATTTTAAGACTGGAAAAGAAAGCAATGAAGAGGACAAAAGACAGATTAATAATTATATGGACATATTAAGGGGAATATATCCAGATAAAAAAATAGAAGGCATCATAACCTACATTGACCTTGGAAAGATAGTGAGGATAAGATGAATACGGCATTTTTAATACCTAATAATCATGATTTGATAGAGGCAGTTGCATCCCGCCTAATAAAGGATGGAAAGGATTATACATCAAATCTCGTTGTCTTTCCCGGAAAGAGGCCATCGCATTTTTTAAGAAGGGCTATTGCACAGAAGGAACAAGGTGCGGTTATCCCGCCTGCCATTTTTTCTATGGATGAGTTTGTTGATTATGTTTATGCTGAAAAGCTTGGGGTTATAAATAGAAAAATAGATGTAATAGATGCTATTTCTATCCTTTATGAAATCCATAAGAAGTCACCAAAACCTATTGGTGGAGATGATTTTATAAACCCAGACGAATTTTTCTCCATCGGATTAAAGATTTACCATGATATAGAAGAGCTTTATATAGAAAAGATTGATAAAGGTCAGATAAGAAATATTGAGCCGCTTATAGAAGGAGGCGTGCCGGAAAAGACGAAGGAAAGACTCCACTCTCTATCCTATTATTATGATGAATTTTATAAGAAAATAGAGTCATTGAATCTTTCTACAAGGTCACTGAGATACCATTTTATTTCAAGAGAGATTAGTAAATCGGGCTTGGAGCATTATAAACAAATTATTATTGCTGGTTTTTTTGCCTTGACTGCATCTGAGAAGATTATTTTTAAAAACCTCTTTAACATTGGGAATGCCTCATTCATATTTCAGGATGGAACAGGGATAAGTGAAAAGATTAATAATTCAGATTTAGGATTTAGGGTCACCCAGCCGATGGATGGGTCGTCGGATTTGGTTAAAGATAATAATAGGGAATTGCCTGCAATACACTATTATCAAAGCCCGGATACTCATGGACAGGTTTTGGGAATAAATAGCATTATCGCCGATAAACTAAAGGAGGGAAATGTAGATGAAAAGACAGTATTTGTCCTCCCTTCCTCCGAAACTCTGTTTCCATTGATACATCATACCCTTTCTGCCCTTTCAGAAGACGATTATAACATTTCAATGGGCTATCCGCTCCACAGAACCCCGATTTTCGGTTTTTTGAATAATCTTATGCAATCCATAAACTCTATGGAGGGAGAACATTTTTATATCCCGGATTATCTCAATCTGATTTTGCATCCCTATGTAAAAAACATACTCTTTAATAGCAGAGCAGATATTACAAGGATAATGTTTCATACAATTGAGGAAGAACTTATAGAAAAAAAGACAGTAACTTTTGCAACCCTGTCAGAGATTGAGGGGAATGAAAAAATATTTGATAATATTATTAAGAAGATTGAAAAAAATGAAGCGAAAGTTACAAAAGAAGACATTAAAACGCATCTAAATACAATACATAAGAACATTATTGAAAGGTATGCTGATTTCAAAAATATAGGCGATTTTGCACAAAAAGGGATAGAGATCTTAACTTACATCTATGAAAACAGCACAGCCCGATACCACCCATTATTTTATCCTTATTCTGAAGCGTTTATAGAATCCCTCAACGCAATTTCAAACTCCTTAATGAAAGACACAATACTTGAGAAAACTGTGAGCTATTTTAATCTATTTAAAAAATACATAATGACATGCCATGTGCCATTCAAAGGAACGCCAATAAAGGGATTGCAGGTGTTAGGATTTCTTGAGACGCGAAATCTCAAATTTGATAATGTTTTTATTCTTGATATGAATGAAGACATAATTCCTGCTACAGGAAAAAATGACTCTATGCTGCCGTTCAAGGCAAGAAAAGCCCTCAATCTGCCAACCTATACTGATAGTGATAAAATTGCCGCTTACTACTTTGACACACTGATAAGAGGTGCAAAGGAAATTCACCTTTATTTTACTGAGAATGACAAAAAAGAAAAAAGCAGATTTGTAGAACAGCTTATCTGGGAAAGGCAGAAGAAGTCTAAGGAGATGCAATCCAGCAGCTATATTAAATCAATAGCATATTCAGTTGAGTTAAAAAACGAAACACCTGCTTCCATAAACAAAACTGAAGACATATTAAAATATTTAAAAGATTATTCTTTTAGTCCGACATCATTAAATACCTACCTTAAATGTCAATTACAATTTTATTATAAGTATGTCCTAAAAATTGGTGAAAAGAAAGATATCTCTGATGAGATTGAGAATGTTGATATTGGAAAGTTTGTTCATAAAGTCCTTTATAGCTTTTTTAATGATAAAACAGGGCGCATCCTGACTGAAAATGATTTTAGAAAAGAGGAAATTGACAACATCGTTGAAAGACTTTTTGAACAATACTATGGTAAAAATCCCATTGGCGCTAACTACCTTTTACAGCTCCAAATAAAGAATCGTTTGCAAGATTTTCTTCAAGATTATCAGATTCCTTTAATAAAAAAAATACCTGTCAAAATCCTTAACCTTGAGGAAAGAATTGTTAGAGAAGTAGAAATATCAAATGTGAGGTTTAA
>Ga0209212_1000521_pt1 | contig 73970 bp, 63 predicted proteins | sample RifGroC2_FD_183996 | JGI IMG/M metagenome (GOLD analysis project Ga0209212, IMG submission 183996) | Groundwater microbial communities from Rifle, Colorado, USA - Groundwater C2 (SPAdes) (version 2) | ecosystem: Environmental > Aquatic > Deep subsurface > Groundwater | place: Rifle, Colorado...
AAGAGATTATCAGGAAGATAAAAGAGGCTTCAGTATTCAACGAAGGTTATGCCTGCTACAGGCAGCTGGGATTCGGGTTCCTCGACATGGAATGGCACTCAGTAACCTCTCCTGTAGAATCATCAGTCGGAGAGTTTGAAACATCTTCAGCCAGGAAAACAGAATTATTTCCTGAAGTTAAGGGTTCAAACATCAGTTGCTCATTCGCACATATTTTCGGAGGAGGCTATGCAGCAGGCTATTACGGATATAAGTGGGCAGAAGTCCTTGATGCCGATGCTTTCAGCTACTTCACGGAAAAAGGCATACTGAACAGGAATGTTGCAGAGTCATTCAGAAAAAATATACTTGCGAAGGGAGGATCAGAAAAGCCGATTGACCTGTATGTCAGGTTCAGAGGTAAAGAACCTTCAATTGAACCGTTATTAAAAAGAAGTGGTCTGATCTGAAATTTAAATCTGCGCCTGTCAGCGTAATCTGCGGGACAAATTATTTCCCGCTGATTTGCAGATAAACCCGGAAAGCAGAAGTAGGATTTTCTTTAAACTTCAATTATATTTACAACTCTTCAGTATCTACACATTGTTAAAGATATTAATCTATATATCAACCTATTATACCCTGATAATATGATTCTTTTTTTCGAGTGCGACTCTAAAAATATTATTGCTGCCGGTACCTCCGGTACTCTTCCTGAGAATGATATTGAGAAACTGATCTGGTTGTTTGGGAATGCTGCCCTTATAGAAAAAGAACAGATGGATGGCCTTTTCATTGGCCCCAGGAAAGAGATGATAACACCATGGAGCACTAATGCTGTTGAGATCACTCAGAACATGGGCATAGCCGGTATAACCCGGATTGAGGAGTTCCATGCATCTGTATCTAAAAAACCTCATTACGATCCAATGCTTCAGTCGCTGTATAAGTCGCTCGATCAGAAAATATTTTCTATAGATAAAAAACCTGATCCTGTTTTCTATATAGATGACATTGCTGATTATAATCAAAAAGAGGGACTTGCACTCAACCCTGAAGAGGTCGATTATCTGAACAGGCTCAGCAGTTCACTTGGGAGGAAACTTACCGACAGTGAAGTTTTCGGATTCTCACAGGTTAACTCGGAACACTGCCGTCACAAAATATTCAATGGTAGTTTTATAATCGGAGGGAAAAAGATGGATTCATCTCTTTTTCAGATGATCAGGAAAACTACAAATTCAAATCCTAATCATGTAGTTTCGGCATATAAGGATAATTGCGCATTCATTGATGGCCCCGTGGTGGAGCAATTTGCTCCGGCCACACAGGATAAACCTGATTTCTTCAGAATTACCGACTTCGAATCAGTCCTTTCATTAAAGGCAGAGACTCATAATTTTCCAACTACAGTTGAACCGTTCAATGGCGCTTCTACAGGAACCGGAGGTGAGATCAGGGACAGGATTGCAGGAGGAAAAGGCGCTTTCCCGATAGCAGGGACTGCAGTTTATATGACATCATACCCCCGGCCTGATGGTGCAAGACCATGGGAAAAAGCTACAAAAGAGAGGAAATGGCTCTACCAGACACCTGAAGATATTCTGATAAAAGCTTCAAACGGGGCCAGCGATTTTGGAAATAAGTTCGGGCAACCTCTTATATGCGGATCAGTTTTTACATTTGAACACTTTGAAAACCATAAGAAATTCGGCTTTGACAAAGTGATAATGCTTGCAGGCGGGATTGGCATTGGAAAAAAGAAAGAGAGCGAAAAGGAGACGCCTGAGAAGGGAGACAAAATCATTCTTCTCGGAGGAGACAATTACAGGATAGGAATGGGTGGCGGTGCTGTTTCATCAGTTGATACAGGCAAATATGACAGCTCTATTGAGCTGAACGCAGTGCAAAGGGCTAATCCTGAGATGCAGAAAAGGGTCTATAATGCAATCCGCGCAATGAGTGAATCGGATAATAACCCTGTGGTTTCAATACACGACCATGGTGCAGGAGGACATCTTAACTGCCTCTCGGAGCTTGTTGAAGCAACCGGTGGTAAAATAGATATCAGCAAACTGCCTGTCGGCGATCCTACTCTGTCAGCCAAAGAGATAATAGGCAATGAATCGCAGGAAAGAATGGGACTGGTAATTAAAAAAACAAATATTGATACACTCCGGAGAATTTCAGAAAGAGAAAGGGCTCCTTTCTATGTGATCGGAGAAGTGACCGGTGATATGCAGTTCACGCTAGAAAACCCCTTGACCGGAGAAAGACCCATTGACATTGCACTTGCTGCCCTTTTCGGCGAACCACCTAAAACAATCATGAAGGATGAGGTTGTTAATCAGGATTTTGCAGAACCCGAACATGATCAGAAAAAAATTCCGGAATACGCAGAGCAGGTACTCCAGATAGAAGAGGTTGCCTGCAAGGACTGGCTTACCAACAAGGTTGACAGGTCGGTGACCGGACGTCTGGCCAAACAGCAATGTGCCGGACCTTTGCAGCTTCCGCTGAATAATCTTGGTGCTATAACTCTCGATTACAGAGGCATAAAAGGTATGGCTACATCGATTGGTCACGCTCCTGCTGCCGGTCTGATTGATCCTGCAGCCGGATCAGTTCTGTCAATAGCAGAAGCCCTGACAAATATTATATGGGCGCCATTATCAGATAATCTCAGAAGTGTATCACTCTCTGCCAACTGGATGTGGCCATGTAAAAATCCGGGAGAAGACGCCAGACTGTATGAAGCTGTAAGGGCAGCCAGCGATTTTACAATAGAGCTGGGTATCAATATCCCAACAGGAAAGGACAGTCTCTCAATGACCCAGAAATATAAGGATGAAGTGGTTTTCTCCCCCGGTACTGTAATTATTTCGGCTTCCGGTGAGATAAATGATATCAGGAAGATCGTAGAACCTGTAATAGTCAACGATCCTTATACTAGCCTTCTTTATATAGATATGAGTCGTGACGAGCTTAAAACCGGAGGAAGCAGTTTTGCCCAGATAATAAACAGGCTTGGCAATGAAGCTCCGACAGTAAAGGATCCTGTATATTTTGGTGAAGTATTTAACCTGATACAGGATCTTATTAAGAAAGGTAAAATTCTTGCAGGCCATGACATCTCAGCAGGAGGAATGCTGACAACATTGCTGGAGATGTGTTTCTCAAATACTGAAGGAGGAATAACTGTGAATCTTACTGCTCTTGAAGAAGCGGATACTGTAAAGCTGCTTTTCAGCCAGAACCCCGGTGTAATTATACAGGTGAAGGATGAAGATGAGGTAGCAGAGATCCTTCTTGAAAATGGAATATCATATTTTTCGATAGGTCATCCGGTGAATGAAAGAACACTTTTTATTACCAACAATAAAAAGACCATAACGCTTGATATTGATAATTTACGTGATAAATGGTTCACTACATCATATCTTCTCGACAGAAAACAATCGGGAACCAGGCTGGCCCGCGAACGTTTTGAGAATTATAAGAATCATGGATTGAAATATAATCTGGGAGAGTTTGACGGATCATTCAAATCACTTGGAATTACTCCGGAAAGGAGAAGGAAAACTGGTACCAGGGCGGCTATCATACGTGAAAAGGGAGTCAATGGCGACAGGGAAATGGCTTATGCTCTCTATCTTGCAGGTTTTGACGTTAAGGATGTTCATATGACCGATCTGATATCGGGAAGGGAGACCCTTGAGGAGATCAGCATGATAGTATTTGTAGGTGGATTTTCAAATTCGGATGTACTCGGATCAGCAAAAGGGTGGGCCGGAGCTTTCATGTATAATGAAAAGGCCCGTATTGCTCTCGACAAATTTTATAAAAGACCTGACACTCTTTCATTGGGCGTCTGTAACGGATGTCAGCTTATGGCCGAACTCGGACTTATATATCCTGATCACGATGAAATGCCTAAGCTAAATCATAATAAGTCGCTTAAATTTGAATCCGGCTTTATTGGCGTAAGAATACTTCAGAATAATTCCGTTATGCTGGGTAATATGTCAGGAATGGAACTGGGCATCTGGGTAGCTCATGGGGAAGGAAGATTCAGTCTGCCTTATCCTGAGAACAGATACTGCATACCCCTAAAGTTCAGCAATCGCACATATCCGGCAAATCCTAACGGTTCTGATCATGATGTGGCAGCTCTTTGTTCTGAAGATGGCCGTCATCTTGTTATGATGCCGCACCTTGAACGGGCATTCTTTCCATGGCAATGCGGATATTATCCTTCGAACAGAAAAAATGATGAGGTGACACCATGGATTAAGGCATTTGTGAATGCCAGAAAATGGATCGAAGAGAGAGTATAAATGCCGGTTTCAATTACCTGACCACAGGAGTGAGGAATACTGACAGAAGTTTTGTTTTTTGACTTGCAGGGCCTCTTTCATTTACATTTTCTTCCGGAAGGATCTTATCGCTGATAATCTGCACTGCGTAAAGTCCGGTATCCTGTATATATAATGACCCCATAAATGAATCAGCCCTGAAATAAGGGTAATTTACATCAGATGAATTCCTTACAACCTTATCAATACCAGGCTGTGCTTCAAGACGACTATCCTGAACACTTAACATTACAGTGTTCTTATACTCAAGGTTTATAGTATCGACAGTAGCGCTGGATAACCATACATTGAAACGGCCCGATTTAGATACAAACACATTCCACTCAGCAGTATTTGTCGACGGATTCACCTTATCGCTGTAACACTCAGCTTTCTTTACATGCAGTGAGATGCTTCCGTCCGGTTGCTGCATAACCTTATTAACTGTAAGTGAATTATTATCTACAATTTGTTTATCAGAATTATTGCAAGAGCACATAAAAATTATCCCGACAAATACCATCCACCCGATTGCTTCTCTTCTCATCTTCCAGGGATTTTGAATCATTTTGTTGTTAGTACTATGATAACGATTATACCAGGTATTTATTACTAAGGCTTAAAATTAAAGGCAAAATAAACTCAATTATTTGATATTTATCCACATTGTAAGAACATTTTTCAACGTATTAAGTTCATACATTCATAAATTCCTTTTCGGATTCAGCTTTATTAAGAATGAATTTCTGATGTGTGGGTTTCGTAAGTGCCTCAGCTACAATTTCTGATATATCAGCCACCCTTGTATCTGTTGCGGATGAAAAAGTTTTCTTACATAAGGGGCAGGCAGTGGCAAGAATATCGGGTTTGCTGTATATTAATTCTTTTGCGGCATCTCTGGCAATTTTCATCCTCTCATCTGAACTGAGACTTAGATTTCCCAGACTTCCTCCGCAACAATGGGCATTGGAGTCTTCATATCTGCTTTTCTCCAGTTTCGAAACGTGGCTCAGTACTTCCCTGGGTTCATCATATACTCCGGAACCTCTTCCCAGATCACATGGAGTATGATAGACAACCTTATTCCTGATGTATCTCAAACTTATCCTGTTATCATCAATCAGACTCTTAATGAACTGTGTATGATGAACTATTTCAGCATCCAGATGGTAACTTTCCCTGAATACCTTATAGCATATAGGACAAGATGTTACAAGCTTACGGGCGCCTGTTTTCCAGATCAGACGTGAATTGAAACTGATAAGTTCCCTTGCTTCCCTGTCATGTCCGGCCAGCATCAGAGGTCTGCCGCAGCAGGCTCCACCCTCTTCATCCATAAAGATGTAATTAAGACCCGACACATCAAGGATTTTTATCATCGAATTCTTAATTGAAGGTGTCAGATGTGTCATACATCCGGCAAAATATATTACATCAGCTTTTTCAGTTTCAATCAAAGGCAGATAACTGTATGATTGTGATTCAGGTTCCTTTACAGGGGAAAGAGGTACTTTGTTTCGCATATACCCGCTGAAAGTATTTATGTATTTGTGGTCAGCAAATTCTTTCCTGCGCTGCATCATCCTTATGGGAGTCAGTTCAATGCCCACAGGACATATCTGGTCGCATCTTCCGCACATAAGACAGTTGTCGGCTATATCTCTGATATCAGAATTATTCCTTATACCCTTCATCAGGTAAGCCGACTGAATAGTTGTTATTCCCGCAGAAAAGTTAAGCTGACAGGTATCAATACACAATCCACAGGAAGAACATGATTGTACTTCAACTTCAGAATAAGTTCCCTCTTTATCGCCAGTTCTGATACCTGAGTTTCGCATAAATATCAGGAAGAGTTCTGCTGGTAAATGCATGTACCGCGTCACAGGTAAAAGAATGAAAAATGTTCCAAGCGAAAGTGAATAGAGCCACCAGAAAGGATAAGCCATCTCCTGGGCAGGAAGGTATGAGGCAAGAACCGAACCCAGTGAACCGGTAAGAAAGCTTCCGGTTCCGTAAGCACCGCTGGTAAAACTCTCTGCAATAAGACGACTTGGGAATATGAGCCACAAAGAAGTCAGGGCTATCTTGTCTGTGAGCCTGAGCTTTGTTGTTTTTTTCATACCTAAAGCCTTGGAATAAAAACGCTTCACAAATGCCAGTAAAAGCCCTGAAAGAATAAAGGCAAGAATAAGATCCATCAGGAATCCGTATACTGCTTCAAACCCGGCACGGCCATGCTCTGGATTGAAAAACCTGAAAAAGATTGCTTTGTATGGGGCATTCAGGTGTTTTGTTCCGAAAATATCAGCCTCTATTGTTCCAAACAGAATCAACAGGAACCAGCCAAAGGCGAGACTCATATGCATATAACCCAGTCTGAAATTGGTTTTAAGAATTTTCCTGTGAATAAGGCTTTCCATAAATATCTCCCTGAGGCTCATGGCAAATGCATTTCCGAAGAAACCTCTCTGAAGCCTTAGTTTATCAGTCCGTGAGAGTTCCCGGAACCATATTACAGACCTCAACACTACAAATATGAGTATGAAGTACAGCCCGATATTAAATGGTATTACAAACGGATCAAACTGCATATAGTTCAGCTTTTTGAAATGCCTGTTTCGCCAGTGCTATAACATTCCGTGTATTGACACCCCGGGGGCAGACCAGAATGCATTTTCCGCAAAACATGCATTTTCTGATATTATTCCGGACCTGAGTGTTCTCCCCTCTTTTAATAAGAATGTTTAGCTCCCGCAAACTGAACCTTGTAAAATTTCCTGTGGTACATGTTGCAGAACAGCATCCGCACTCTATGCATTTCAGAAAAGATGGTTCTCCGGAAGCAATATAATCAGCAATACTCCTGTCATTTGAGTCGTAGTCAATCTGACGGATTTTTGATATTGTATATCCGAATTTTTCCATTTTAATCCAAGCCTGATTTAAGGTATTCAGTCACTTCTGCCACTGCTGCTCTTGAATGTGATATTGTCTCTGTAATATTCATAGGAGCAGTACAGGTTCCGGCATAGAATACTCCTTCAATGTTGCTGACGTTTGCGCCAAAATGATGATCTTCAGGGGCAAAGTACCTGTTATCTCCGGTACGGAGACCTGCAAGTTCCGCAACTCTTCTGCCATCCTTTGACATTTCCATACCAGCCATAAGAACTAGCAGATCAAGTTCCATCTTAAGCGGTCTGCCTGCAAGTGTATCCTCCACTTTCACAACTATTCTGTGATTAATAGTCTCACCGGCTTCAGAAACTTTTCCCCTGATGAAACTGACACCCCATTTTTCCTGAGCTTCCCTGTAAAGTTCTTCGTAATGAGCCCCACCCATTCTCATGTCCATATAGAAACAGAAAACCTTTGATTCAGGAATATTCTCCTTTATTTCAATTGCCTGCTTTACAGCAGTCACACAGCACAATTTGGAGCAGAAAAGATTCCCAACTTTCTCATCTCTTGATCCTACGCAGTGAACCATTCCAATCTTTTTCGGAACATTTCCATCTGCCATGGTTATCAAACCGTTACGAAACATTTTTTCGAGGTCGGCAGAGGAAATTACATTATCATAAATGCCATAGCCATACTCCTCTTTCCTGGCGCTGTTAAAAAGATCAAAACCGGTAGCAACTATCACTGCATCAGCCTTAAGTTCTTTTCCATGGTTTGTGATCAGCCTAAAATGGTCACTGTTTCTGGAGAACTCTGTCAAAGTTGTGCCTGTTAATAGCTTAACTCTGTCATTTATCGAAATTCCGTCGAGATATTTTTTTACCTCCCCGCTGACCCTCCTGTCCGGAAAAAGCTTGAACCAGTTGTTGATATGTCCCCCGGTAGTTTCTTCTTTCTCCACAAGGCTGACATCAAATCCTGCCTTTGCCAGCCATCCGGCAGCTTCAAGCCCCGCTACTCCCCCCCCTATTACTACAACATGTTTACTCATCGTGTTCGAACATTTACTAGATCAGGACTGATTTGATTACTTTTTCTTATATCAAGTCGGTACTTATCGTCGGGATCATATTCAATCCCCATTTTCTGAAGGACCGGCTCACAGTCGGTCTGATGCATCTGAAGCCCAAGATCCCATGGATCGAAGCCAAGTACAAGACCTGCTACCTCCTCGTATGTAAAAACAGGGATTCCTTCGTTGTTCTTTCCATATCTTTTACCCTCCATCTCATTAATTACGTATTGCCATCTGTCGAGGAACATGGGGCAACCCGGGCAGTTGGTTATTATCATATCGGGTTTGAATGGTTTCATTGATTCAAATTTTTCTTTGGAACAGGCTACAGAAAATCCCCTGTTGGCCTGAACGAGATATTGCCTGAATCCAAAACCGCAGCAATGACGCCTTTCAGGATAATCAATAACCTCACCTCCCCACTCTTCAACCATACCTGCCAGAACATAAGGATACTCTGCACCACCAACTCCTTTTGATGGAAACATTTTTGCATAATGGCAGCCGATGTGGTCTACGACCTTTAGTGGTTCACCTGTATTCTTATTGACAAGTTTATACTTTGCCTTTGCAGCAATCTCTTTTCTGAATTTGTAAATCACATCACTTGCATGAGCAAGATTCTCAGGCACTTCAAACTCCCGACCGGTTGCTTTTTTCAGTTGAAGTCTGGTACGTTCCTCAACATCCGGAAAATGGTGCCAGATCTCAATTATTTCTGTGTAAAGACCGAATGATGTTATGCATGACGGTACATAGTTCTTATATCCGGCTTCAGTCATAAGTGCGAACTGGCGAGCCACCACTGTCATAGCTGTATCTACAGGAACAACATCCCCATGATATCCTATTCCTGAGCAGGTGGTATGGCAAGGATGTTCATATACATCTTTCCAAAGCACTTCTCTCATAATCCTCAGGAAAGCTACCTCCGAACCCGGAAAGAAATTCTGCCTTATACAGCTTCGCACATAGAAATACTTATCATTTGCTATTTCTTTCTGGTATTCGCTCCAGATTGCCTTCTTGCCTTCCTGCTTCATAACTCAGAATATGTTACCGTGTATGTGTTCCATTATTGGTCTTGTAAATGTGCCTGAAGTACTCATTGTCAATACCTTCACCAAGATCAAGATCCATCTCTCTGGCTTTTTTTCTGGAGGCTGCTTCTATTTTTTCGTATCTTTTTAAACCTCCTGTGACCTCAAATATTTTCCTGAGTTCATCAAGAGTCTCATCAGGAATTTTTCTCAGAATGCCGGGTCCGTCTCCCTTATAGTTCCCTCCCATACGCTCAAGAAGTTCTGCTTTATTATCCTGTACCCATTCCCAGACAGGTCCCTGTTCGGGATGCATGGCAACGCTTATACCATCAAGATAAACACAATAACCAGTGCTCAGTATCCATTCGCCAATGGTCCTTTTTATTGCAAGTTGCTGCCTGCCTTTTTCTGATTCAACGAAGTATCCCATATCCTGTGACAAGCCCCTTAGAGCCATTATGACCAGACCGGGCGCATTGCCTCGCGGACAACGGGTCTTGCATGACATGCACTCACCACAATACCAGATTGAATCGGATTTAAGAAGTTCTATTATCTCATCGTTATCTCTTGACTGAACAAGATCAACTATCTTTCTGGGATCAAAGTTGTAAAATTCTGCAGCGGGGCATATTGCGGTGCAAACCCCGCAGTTCATGCAAGCTTTCAGTCCCTCCTCAAAACGGACATCCCTCAACAAAATATCATAAAGATTTTCCATCAGCCTGAATTACTGCACTGTTAAACGATTAACACAAAATTAAACTATAGAAGCACAGGGAGAAACAGGCTTAAAGCCTATTTACGGAGGGGTATTTATACGTATGAAGACAGGTGGAAGGCGAAAGGCGGAAGGCGGAAGAGGTGAGAGTGAGAGTGGAGAGGATGTTAAGCCATACCAAGAAGCTTTTCAATATCACCGGAAATATCTTCAGGTTTAAAAGAGGGGGCATATCTTTTTACAGGTACTCCTTTAGAATCGATAAGAAACTTAGTAAAATTCCATTTTATTCGTTTCAGCAGAAATCCGTGAAGTTCAGACTTAAGATATTTTAATATAGGATGGGCATTCGCCCCGTTTACATCGATCTTTGAAAACATGGGGAAGGTGACTCCATAATTGATGTCACACAGCCATAGCGCCAGGCTCTGAGCATTATCCGTATAATGAACAGAACCTGGGAACCGATAAACAGTAAAAACACACCTCCTCCGGTTGACGGCTTCAGAGAAAGGAGCTTTGACATGACCAGGGCACCAAACCCGGATTGTACAACCATAACTATCACCATCAGGGGATATGATTTAAGAAAGGTACCGAATGTTGTGCTGAAACCAATCCCGATTGCTTTAAATGGCTTCTTTTCGTTATTGGCAACCTGCCATGCCCGCGCAAAATCGGCAACCAGAATCAAAATAGGCAGTAAAAGAGCCACAACTATAAGCGCTATCCGGATTACTTTTCCTGTTGCTCCTGGTGCTGGTGTTCCTGATCCGGCTGCTGATACTATGGCAAAAGAGATACCCCCGACAATTGAAGCAGTTAATAGTATCATCACGGCTGTTAATATTGTAATTAAGATAAAGGACCAGAAATTGGCAGCGCCTCCTGCAAAAAACAGAGCTAAAGAAGGTTTGCTGTTTTTATTTCCAAGAATTGAAAACAGACCACCGGTGAGAAATGCATTCATTATAAATCCCAGAAAGAATACCAGCAAAAAACCTGATGTGATTGCAGGAATCAATGAAGCCAGCCCCTTACTCATATCCGTTATTACATCAGCATTTATCGAATCATAAAGGAGTTCGGTAATCATGCTTGAACCAATAAGGCTTTTGAGACCTGATTTCAGTGGGAAAGCAATCAGGCTTACAAGTGAAAATATCAGGATCCAGATGACCAGAACTCCCTTCCATGCCTTCAGTGAACGGACAGCACCTGACTTTAAGTGAGTTAATATATTCATATATTGCTTATTTACAATGAAATAAAATTAATGAAATACTGCATGAAAATGATAAACTTATTTGTGTACCGTCTTATTGGCACCCTGTCAGGATTATCTGTCATGGAATTATTGACAAAATTTGCATCCATCCTTATTTTGTACTCAGGATCTATCTGAACCCATTCGATCTGCCTTGTACCTGTATAAGTAAAGTCCTTGAAACGTTCCTTCCCGTCCCATCTTTCCATTATACTGTCACCATTATCAAAATGCACCAGAACATCTACAGGCAGAACAATATCTCCCGGGCGGCTGAGTTCCACTGTTGATTTGTAAATTGTGTCATCTTTTGTAACAGCTGCTACAAAACGATGCGAGTCAGCTTCGGAAATGATTCCCTTAAAATCGCGGATCTTTGAATTGTAGTAACGGTTAACTTTAAAATCAACCAAACCGGTTCCAAAGAGAGTCTGGTCAAAGAACCAGTTCATATCAGGTCCGAATTTATCTCCATGTATTTTTGTAACAACTTCATTTACAACATTTATGAAATCTTTCCCTGACGGGTGTCTGAAAGCCCATCGTCTGTAATACTCCCTGAATACTTCATTTGTAGTCTCCTCTCCTATTATGCCCATGAGAGTATAGAGGATAGTGGCTGCTTTATTATATGACATCATGCTGTAGGTACCCTGTGGATAATTCCAGGAATATTCACGGTTTGTTATCAGTTGTCTGTTAGGCGAGCCAAGGTAAGATGTCCTCGACATTGATTTATCAGCTATTTTAAGCAGAGGATGATCAATTAAACCTGAGTTTTCGCCCCAGTAATGGTCCATTATCCTCTCCTCCCAAAACGAGTTAACCCCTTCATCGAGCCAGGGCTCTTCAAATTCATTGCTGGCCAGTATGCCCATGAAATATGCATGCCCGAACTCATGTACTGTAACCATTTCAGGTAAATGAATAAATCCAGGTAACTTATCAGCAGAGGCAGATGTAAAAAGAGTTGTGTACTCCATGCCTCCTGCAAAAGAGCCTTTGGTTGGAGGATCAACGAAGGTAAGATGCGGCCAGGGAAACGGTCCAACATTCTTAGTTAAATATTCGAGAGCATTCTTTACCGCCAGGAATTGCCTTTCAACCTGTTCTTCCCTGATATGAGGCAAAAGCAGGGTAATTTTTACATGGTTCCACTCATCTGTAAAAACAGCATAACCGGGCCAGGTAGTCCATGCAAAATCAACAATATCTTCAGCCCTGTATGTAAGTGTTTTGTTTTTCCCATCAGCATCCGTTACCTCATTTATCAACATTCCGCCTGATCCTGTTACGTAGTCCACCGGAACTGTGATCTTAACATCATAAACACTGTGATTTGAGTAGAACTCCGAATTTCTGTGGAACTGATGGCAATTCCATCCGCCATTAACAGCATAACGCATCCCGGCCGGTTCGTATACACCAAACTTAGGGAACCACTGAGCTACAAAAAAATAGTCATCTGCAAATCCTGTCCTGAATGATCCCTGAGGCAGTTTGGTCTCAAACTGAACTACGATAAAAACCGTATCACCCGGTTTTGTTGATTTCTCAGTAACTATTTTAATAACTGTCTGATCATCAGGATTATTATCGTCAGGGCTTATAAATGTCATATGTCCAAGCAGGTCGTTTCCCTTTCCATCTTCAAAACTTTTAATATCTATCCAGCCAAAATCTATCTTCTTATCGGCAAGATTCAGGCCGACACCCTTATTGAATGTAGACTTATTGTTTTTAAAAGCATTCATATACATATGAAGCTGTATATCTGGAACGATATCGGTTGATTTGTTAACCCAGTAAGCCTCCATTTTTCCGGTAACTGTTTTTGCTTCCGGATCGAGTTTCGCATCGATCCTGTAATATGTCTGTCTGGAGCTAAGAGGCTCTTTATTTATAATCTGCGATAGTACAGATTGCATTAATATAAGGCAGATAATTGATAATGACACTGTTCTTTTCATCTCAGAATATTTTAGATGAAATTAATTAAAAATTGTTAATAACACCTGATCTTTACAAACTGATTAGTGACCATATATTTAATATACAAAAAATTATGTCCAGTCTTTTTTTCTAACCAAGCCTGCTTATTTTTTCAAGCTTTCTTATATCTTTTATTTTAATTTTCTTACCTGATATGCTTATAATTCCCTCATTATTGAATTTTGAAAGGACCCTTCCTGTGCTTTCTCTTGAAGTTCCTACCATTTCTGCAATTTCCAGCCGTGTTAACGGAATCTGAAAGTTACTGGATGAAAATACAACCCGTGAAAAGTATAGTAACATTTCAGCTATCCTTCCAAAAGTCTTTTTGTTACTAAGATTTATGAACCTGTGAAAATTATTAAGACTCTCCCTGCTTACTGAAGAAAGTATTTCAAAAGCAAAGTTCCCGTTGCTCTTAATCATATCTGTAAATACCTCTATCCCGATATAGCATACCTTGAGATCTGTGAGAGCTGAATATAAAAAATGATTTATCTTATCTCCGAATAAGGAGGCAAATCCAAGATATGTATGCGGTAGTATTATCTGTAAAATCTGTTCTTTACCATCCTTGCTTATAATATATTCTTTAACAAAGCCCGATCTGAGATAAATTATATGAGATATTGGAGATCCTGAATTAAGAATATTCGTATGCTTCCTGATATCACTAATATACCTGTGATTATTAATCAGGTTAAGTTCTTCCATACCCAATTTCTCTGTTGCACAGGACTTATCACGGCATGTCTGACATTTATACCTGGAAAGATCTGACTCTCTGATCATGCTTTTTATTATGGTTGCAAAGATAGAAATAAGCAGCCCAAAATTCTGTGATATTTATCACATTTTAATGTGCCATACATCACACATCCTATGATTTCATGGCACTTTCAGACATTATCAAAATTAGAACCACGATCATCTTAAAACGCCATTCAGTGCCAATAACATCATATTTATCATAATATCGAATAAGTTACATAAGTAGATATATATTTGTACTGTTAATAAATTAACAGAAGAAAGTAAATGAAAAAATTATTAATACTTGGAGCAGGTACTGCCGGTTCAATAATGGCTAACAAAATGCATAAAAGGCTACCATCTGAAGTATGGAATATAACTGTTGTTGATAAAGAACTTAAACACTATTATCAGCCGGGATTTTTATTTATACCTTTTGGCTACTATGAGAGAAAAGACATAGTAAAAGATGCTTTGAAATTTTTCCCTTCCGGCGTGGAGGTTATAAACAGCGAGATTTCAAAAATTGATCCCTCCTCCAGCAGTGTCAATCTTAAAAATGGTACTGTTCTGAGTTATGATATATTGATAGTTGCCACCGGAACAAGAATAAGTCCGGAAGATACTCCCGGTCTTAAAGGCGAATTATGGCGCAAGAGCATATTCGATTTCTATACAATAGAAGGTGCAGAAGCCCTTGCGGAATTCTTTAAAACATGGGAAGGCGGAAACCTGGTTATAAATATTGCAGATAATCCCATCAAGTGCCCTGTAGCTCCTCTTGAATTCGCATTTTACTCTGATTATTTCTTTACTCGGAAAGGTATGCGCGATAAGGTAAACATTACATATGTTACACCAATGTCGGGAGCATTTACAAAACCAAAAGCATCAAAGATGCTGGGTTCACTGCTTGGGAAAAAGAAGATAAATCTTGTTACAGATTTTTTTATTGGAGAAGTTGATAATGTCAATAAGAAAATTCTTGACTTCGGAGGCAGAGAAGTGCCGTTTGACTGCCTGGTTTCAATACCACTTCATACAGGTGATGATGTGATTTCAACAAGCGGACTGGGTGATGAATTTGGCTTTGTAAAAGCAGATAAGAACACATTGCAGTCAACACTCTATAAAAATGTATTTGTTGTTGGTGATGCAGGGAACTATCCGGCCTCAAAAGCCGGCTCTGTTGCTCATTTCCAGGCAGATGTACTTGAAAAAAATATTGCCGACTTTATTGCCGGACTTGAACTTTCAGCATCGTTCGACGGTCATTCAAACTGTTATATTGAAACAGGTTTCGGGAAGGGAATACTTATTGATTTTAATTACGATACTGAACCACTCCCCGGGATTTATCCGCTCCCTGTTCTTGGACCTTTCTCATTGCTAAAAGAGTCCCGAATAAATCACTGGGGTAAACTTTTTTTCAAGTGGATATATTGGAATATCCTTCTCAGAGGCAGAAAACTCCCGGTCACGGATCACATGTCTATGGCCGGTAAAATAAAAGACTGAATCTTTGACACTAAAATTATAAACACGGAACCTTGAACTTTAAACTTTTAACTTTTAACTATATATTATGGCACAAAAAACTTATGCAGGAATAGCTGTTGATGTTAATGAGGAGGGTTATTTTATCACTCCCTCACAATGGACAAGAGAGATTGCAACTGAAATTGCAAAAGAGGAAAGTCTAACTCTGACCGATCAGCATTTTGATATTATTGAATGGCTCAGGAAAAGGCACAATGCAGGCGAGGTTCTTTCGATAAGGAGCATAAATCACTCCGCTGTGCTGGATGTTAAAACATTCTATCAGCTTTTCCCCGGAGCTCCTCTTAAGAAAGCAACTAAAATCGCAGGGATTCCAAAACCTGTAAGTTGTATCTGATACCATCATTTAAACCTTATAACCTAATAATATGACAACAGAAAAGAACAATCCGATCAAAAAAGTAAACATCATTTGTGCCAAAGGTGCCATTGAAGATGTTTATGCGACTCTGGTAATGGGTAATGGTGCAGTAATGGAAGGTATTGAAACAAATCTCTTCTTTACTTTCTTCGGTCTTGATGCTATTGTCAAAACCAGGATGGATAAGCTTCATACAGGTGTTATAGGCAATCCTGCGTTAAGGCTTCCCGGCGGTTTGAGAATGCCAACATGGATGGGAGTTATACCGGGAATGGAAGCATTCACTTCATGGATGATGAAAAGTCAGATGGCACAGCTTGATATCCCCCCCGTAAGCGAATTTCTTGATCTCATTACAGCAGGTGGTGGTAATATTTATGCCTGCAAGCTTGCAATGGATATGTTCAAGTTCAAACCTGAGGATCTTTCGGAACATGTAAGTGGAGTACTTACTATCGGCGAATTCTATGAAAAAGCAGGCGGAGAAGGTTCTCAGATAATTTTCACTTAATAATAAGAAATTATAACTGCAAAGCGATTGAACCCTTTGCGGTTATTCTATAACACAAGCAGCTTGAATCCGAGCAGATTAACAATCTGTTTACCCGGGCAGAAACACTTGTATGCCACCGGCCAGACCCTGGCAAGAGATTCGTCCTGTTTGTCCCTGATCTTTAATATCAATTCATCCATTGCCGGATCAGCTGATTCGCCTGACCAGGTATAGCCAATTGATTTAATAAGCTGATACAGATCATTATATGCACCAAGGTACATAGTCATCCTTTCCAGTCTCTTTTCAAGCGCTTTAACAGCAGCCGGATTCAATGGTCTGAAAAAATATAGCTGGTAGAGGAAATCCTTCGATCTCTTTCTGAATTGATGGATCTTTTCCGGTATTGGCTTGTTCCGGCATTCCAGGTAAATATTCTGTACAACATAAAATGATAATTCCAGCTGATGCATAAGTTTAACAGGATCGATATTCTGAATCTGGTAAAAACGGATCCTGTAACCCGATTTATTAATAAGCTCATTGATCTCATCAATCTCGCTATTCATGGTAAGATCGGGTTCTGAAATATCTTCAGATTTTTGCATCAGTTTGCCTATTTTCTCATTTCCCGCGAGCGATTTGAATATTCCGGGGAATTCCTTTCTCAGATCCCTTAGTGTTTTCCGGTGAACTGATGTATCACGCAGAATACTCATCAGTTGACCAACCCTTTTTAAATCATGGATGTCTTTATTCTGAAGCTCTGTATCGGTTAGCGGGCAGGTAAGTTTTAATACAGCCCTCGATTTCTTCATAAGTACACGGATATCATGAACTGCATCCTCATCAGGTACAGCATCCCTCTTCAGCAAAATCTGCGATTTGCTGATATAACCCGTCAAAACTGGCTTTATCTCTTTTAGCTTTACCTTATCCGCCTCCATTTTGCAATTTCATACATATTCATGATCTGATAAAGTTACAGATTTAAATTATTCCTTCAAAACCGGTAAAACCGCTGAATCTGAAATAATCTGCGAAAATCAGCGAAATCTGCGGGAAACAAATACCAGCTCAATCCTTAATATCTGCGAAAATCAGCGTGATCAGCGGGAAACAATAAAATAAAAACTAAATTTGCTTTGATTAATCTAAAACTTAACGATGGGGAAAATTAAAATAGTTCAGAGGATTGGCATCCTGACTGCCGGTGGCGATTGTCCAGGACTGAATGCAGCCATAAGGGGTGTTGGGAAAACTGCAATAGTTAAATATGACATGAAACTCGTTGGAATCAGCGATGGATTTACCGGTATGATAAATAAGGAATACAGGGAGCTCACAGAAAAAGATCTCAGCGGCATACTTACAGTGGGCGGCACGATCCTTGGGACCTCGAGAGAGAAACCTTTTAAAAGCGACAAGGGAAAGAAAGAGATAAGCAAGCCCAAACTTATAAGTGAACACTACGATCAGATGGGCCTCGACTGCCTGGTTTGCATCGGAGGCAACGGAACAATTAAAACAGCCCATCTTCTTGCGCAGGAAGGACTTAATGTGGTAGGAATTCCAAAAACAATAGATAACGATGTATGGGGCACTGATCTTACTTTCGGTTTCGATTCTGCTGTAAACATCGCAACGGAAGCCATAGACAGGCTTCATTCTACAGCCAACTCACACAAAAGGATAATGATAATTGAGGTAATGGGACATAATGCAGGATGGATTGCGCTTTATTCAGGCATTGCCGGTGGTGGTGATGTGATCCTGATCCCCGAAATACAGTACAGTGATCAGAAAGTCGCCGAATATCTTATACAACGTGCCTCTGAGAACAAACCATACTCGATAGTTGTTGTAGCTGAAGGTATAAGAATGGCAGTTAAAGAAAGTTGCTCAGCTGCTCAGTCACTCAGCAAAAAGATAACCGAGTTAACCGGCCTTGAAACAAGAGAGACTGTTCTGGGATATATACAGAGAGGCGGGACTCCATCCCCCATGGACCGGGTGCTTGCAACAAGATATGGAGCAGCTGCTGCCGATATGATAGCAGAACGGGATTATGGAAAGATGGTTGCTTTCAGGAATAATGATATAGTATCAGTGCCTCTGTCTGAAGTTTCCGGCAAAACCAAACTGGTCAGTGAAAATGATCCCATGGTCATTCAGGCCAGGAATATGGGTACCAGCTTTGGGATCTGATGCTCATCATCAATTAAATCCGTAGCTACTTATTCAGAAAAATATGAAAAAACTGATTTTTGTCCGCCACAGTAAAGCAGAAGAGCTTAGCCCTGAAATGTCTGATTTTGAGAGATCACTTACAACAAAAGGCAAATCGATTGCAAATATTATGGCTCTCAGACTGAAGGAAAAAGAGAAATCTGCCGGAGTTATCCTCACCAGCCCTGCTTTCAGGGGGGTTGAGACAGCATTGATTTTTGCACGGGTATTCAGGATTCCTTCTGAGGAAATACTTATGGCAGATAATATCTATTATAAATTAAATCTTCAGACACTTCTGCAAGAGCTTAAGAGAATAAAGGAAGATGAGGAGGTTGTCACTCTCTTCGGTCATAATCCGTCTTTCACTGAACTTGCCGGCACTTTAAGTAAAGAGGGGTGTAATTTTATGCAGAAATGCGGGATCGTGGGAATTTCGTTTAAAGTAAGTACATGGTCGGAGATAAAACCTGACACCGGAAATATCGAATATTACCTGAAACCTTAGGATTTACATGAGCAAGACATATATTCCAAAAGAGATTAGCTGGCTTTCATTCAATGAGCGGGTACTGCAGGAATCTGAAAACAGGGATGTTCCATTAATTGAAAGATTCAAGTTCCTGGGAATTTACTCCAATAACCTCGATGAGTATTTCAGGGTCAGGGTGGCCACTCTGAAAAGGCTGTCGCTTTATGGCGCCAAATCAAAAAATATACTCGGGTACAACCCTAAGGCTACTCTGAAAAAGATACAGGAAATAGTTCTTGCTCAGAATACTAAATTCGAAAAAAACTATACTAAACTACTCAAGGAGCTTACCAGTCATAAAGTTTTCATAATAAACGAAAAACAACTAAACCAGGAACAAGTTGATTTTGTAGTTAATTATTTTCACAAAGAGGTCAGGAACAGGCTGATGCCGTTTATGATTGAAAGGGATTCTGACCTGCCTAATCTCACTGATGATGCTATTTATCTCGCAGTTCACTTATCAAAAAAGGAATCGCTGAAAAAAAGGTATGCATTGCTTGAAGTTCCTACAGGGATATTGCCCAGGTTCATTCAGCTTCCGGGTAAGAATGATGAGAAATATATTATTTTCCTTGATGATATTATCAGATTCGGACTAAAGGATATTTTCTTTATTTTCGATTTTGATGAGATTTCGGCTTATACAATTAAGCTTACAAAGGATGCTGAATTTGAAATAACCGATGATATATCAGAAAGCTATATCGACAAATTGTCAAAAAGTCTTCAACAAAGAAAAAAAGGCACTCCCGTACGGTTTATATATGACCGGTGCATTCCGCCTGATTTGCTGAAGATCATAACCCGGAAAATGAATATCGGGCCCGATGATGTCGTGATCCCAAGTAACAGGTACCACAACTTCAAGGATTTCATGAAATTCCCGAGCCTTGGCATTAAACAATTCTATAACGAAGAACTTGTGCCTGTTCCCCATCGTGATATTCACCAGGGTAAAAGCATTTTATCAGTGATAAAGAAGAAAGATATCATGCTTTATTTTCCCTATCATCCTTTCGATCATTTCATTGATATGCTTCGCGAGGCATCCATCGATCCTACGGTAATATCGATCCAGATCACATTGTACAGACTGGCAAGGAATTCAAGTGTTATTAATGCCCTTCTCAACGCTGTGCGAAATGGTAAGGAAGTAACAACCGTAGTGGAACTACAGGCCAGGTTCGATGAGGAGGCTAATATAAACTGGGGCAATAAACTACTTGAAGAAGGTGTAAAAGTCATTTATGGCGTACCCGGGCTCAAAGTACACTCAAAACTTTGTCTGATTACACGCATAAAAAGCGATGTTACCGAGCGTTATGCAGCTGTGGGTACCGGAAATTTCAATGAGGACACAGCCAGGATATATACTGATCTTCTGCTGCTTACTACCAATAAAAAGATCACCAATGAAGTCTTCAAGGCATTTAACTTCTTTAGCGTCAATTACAAAAAAGACAACTTTTACCATCTGGTCCTTTCACCTTTTTTCCTGCGGAATAAGGTCAGCCAGATGATCGAAAATGAGATTAAAAATGCGACTGAAGGCAAAAAAGCCTATATATACCTGAAATTAAATAACTTAACTGACAAAGAGATTATAGACCAGCTTTATGAGGCAAGTTGTGCCGGAGTGAAAATTAAACTAATTGTCAGGGGAATGCTGTCACTTGTGCCGGGTATCCCAAAACAGAGCGAAAATATAAGAGCAATCGGCATAGTTGATCGTTATCTTGAACACTCGCGGTATCTTATTTTTTGTAATGGAGGTTCTGAAGAGATCTATTTCTCATCAGCAGACCTTATGCCACGGAACCTTGATCACAGGATCGAGGTTACCTGTCCTGTCTTTGACAGGAATATAAGAGATGAGATAAGAAAGATATTTGACATACAGTGGAAAGATAATGTGAAAGCCAGGATCCTGGATGAAAACCAGGCTAATGAGTTCATAAAACCTGGAAATACCAGGATTCAGTCACAGATAGAGGTCTATAATTATATCAAAACGGCAAACGAACCATCTGGTGATAAACAGCCTGTCAAATCATGAATATTTATGTTTAACAAGCACCCGGCAACGAGCAACGAGCACCCACCTACCCGATGGCCTCAATATTGTACGGCGTCTTCTGGTAAACAAAATAGTTGAGCCAGTTGACAAACAGCAGATTGGCATGTGAACGCCATTGCACAAGCGGAGGTTTGGCCGGATTATTATCGAGGTAATAGTTTACCGGTATCTCAATCGGAAGGTTCTTTTCGAGATCCCGCTTATACTCCTTATCGAGTGTATCAGGAGAGTATTCCGCATGACCTGTAAGATAGAATTCGCGTCCGTTATTGGCCGCTACAATATTAACACCTGACACTTCTGATTCTGATAGTATTTTAAGCTCATGAACCTTATTGATATCATCCCGTCTGATTTCAGTATGCCGACTGTGAGGTACATAGAAAACATCATCAAATCCTCTGAAAATAGGATGTGTAGGATCATTTTTTAAGTGTCGGAATACTCCGAACATTTTTTTATCGAGAGGATATTTAGGAATACTATAATAATGATAGAGGGCAGCCTGGGCTCCCCAGCAAATAAACATCGAGGAGGTTACATTACTTTTTGCCCAGTCGAGGATATCAGTAAGTTCTTTCCAATAAGCCACCTCCTCAAAGGGCATTTGTTCAACCGGGGCACCTGTAATGATAAGCCCATCATATTTTTTGTTCAGAATATGGCTGAAGTTCTTGTAAAAAGCCTGCATGTGCTCTTTGGGAGTGTTCTTTGAAGTATGTGTTGAAAGTTTGATCAGATCAAGCTCAACCTGTAGAGGTGAATTGGATAATAATCTGACAAGATCAATCTCGGTTGTGATCTTAACCGGCATAAGGTTCAGCAAAGCTATCCTGAGAGGACGAATATCCTGGTGAGTGGCACGCGTCTCATCCATAACAAAAATATTTTCCTTTTGCAGGAACTCTATGGCCGGAAGCTTATCGGGAATATTTAATGGCATAACAGGTTTGTTTTACTCATTGCATAATATAAAGACTCGTAAAGTTACCAGTAAAATTATTTTCTGCAAGTCATATATATCACAGATGAATGTATTATTCATCAGAGATATACTAATAATCACTTTTTACTGCTGTAATTCATTTTTTTATATATTTGAGTCATATCCAGCATCAATGGAATGATATTAAAAACTGCAGAAAAGATTTTGGTTATTGCATCAATAACAGCTGCATTCTCGGCATCATGTGTGAATAACAATGAACTTGACCTGTATGGAATTCCCGATTGTGATACCACTAATGTCACATGGGATTCCAAAATATCAGCTATCATGCAGGCTAACTGTGTAACATGCCATGGAGAGGAAGTGAGTTATAATGGTGTCAGGCACGACAGCTATGAGAGCGAGATGGTTGTTGTAAATGACGGAAGGCTCAGGGGGGTGGTCAATCACCTCGACGGATATGTGAAAATGCCAAAAGACCGTGGAAAATTACCTGCCTGCGAGCTTCAGCTGATTAATACCTGGCTTGATAATGGTGCTCCGGAAAACTGATACAATGAAATACACAGGTCTGCTGGTACTACTATTTTTTGCAATATCCTGTCAGGGATCCTTCTCTCAGGATCTTGAAGACATCCTGGGTGCTCTGAATGAAAACACTCCTGATTATGTTCATGGTACATTTAAAGGTACAACCATAATTAATGGCCAATCGGTTGAGATACCGGGGCATATGGATCTTCAATTCAATATTTCCCACCGTTTTGGGGCTATAAACCAGGGAATCTATACTCTCTTTGGAATTGACCAGGGAACAACCAGGTTAGGTTTCGAATATGGACTGAAAGACATAGTAGGTCTTGCCATTGGAAGAAGTACGTATGAGAAAACTTATGACGGTGGAATAAAAGTTAAAATATTACGGCAGCAGACAGGGTTGAAGAACATTCCTGTAACCGTTTCACTCTATTCGACAGTATTCATTAAAACCCTTAAGTGGGAAGAACCTGACAGGGAAAATCTCTTCTCATCCAGGTTATCATATTCAGCACAATTGCTTATTGCCCGAAAATTCAATAGAAATCTTTCATTACAGATCACTCCTTCATTTATTCATAAGAATCTTGTCCCGACACCGGAAGACCAGAACAATATTTTTTCTGTAGGATTCGGGGGACGATACAAGCTGACCCGCAAGTTTTCACTGAACGGAGAATACTACTGGTTACTCCCCGGAGAAACTGCAGACAATTATTCAAACTCTCTCGGATTGGGCTTCGATATCGAATCAGCCGGTCATGTATTTCAGATTATGGCTACTAACTCACAAATGATGTTTGCAAGGGGCTTTATAACAGAAACTGAAGGGAAATGGTCAGAGGGTGATATATTCTTCGGATTCAATATATACAGGGTCTTTTCGACAGGAAGAAAAAACAAAACCGGAAGAAACTAAATGAAAAAAGGATATTTTAAAATTTTTGCAGCTTCAATCCTGGTTCCCTTATCCATGCTATTAAGTGGGTTTCAGGAAAAGAGTGTCATATTTACATGTAAAACCGGACAGGCAGGTTTTCTTTCAGATGCTCCCCTTGAAATGATTAAAGCATCCAGTAAAAATCTTACAGGAGCTCTAAATCTTAAAGACAGGTCTTTTTCATTTCTGCTTCCTACAAAAACCTTTGAAGGTTTCAACAGCAGTTTGCAGAGAACCCATTTTAATGAAGATTATATGGAAACTGATCTGTATCCAAACTCTTCTTTCAGAGGAAAGATAATAGAAGAAGTTGACCTTTCAATTCCCGGCACATATAAAATAAGAGCAAAAGGCAGAATGTCCATTCATGGGGTTGAAAATGACAGGATTGTAAGATGTGACCTGGTAGTAGGTGAGAACAGGATTGACGTTATAGCCAGTTTCACTGTTTTCCTTGCCGATCATAGTATCAGTATCCCATCTATACTCAACCAGAAGATTGCGGAAGAAATCAAGGTTGATATCATTTTTACACTAACTCCTCTTTCTGATTAATATGAAAAGGGCGATCTTACTGGCAAGTGTGTTTTGCCTGCTGACAATCATACAAAAGGTAATGGCGCAAACACCTTTTCTAAAACCTCACCAGCTTTTCAGAGGCAAGGAGGAATACAATGTCAATGTTATTTATCAGGATCCCAAAGGATGGATATGGTTTGGAACTGATCATGGATTATTCAGGTTCGATGGAATAAATTACACCAAGTTCACTGCTTCTGAAGGGCTTGCTGATGAACAGATTACGGCAATCAAAAGCACATCTGAGAGAGAAATATGGATCGGACATAAGACAGGAAAAATATCTATATATGATGGTAATGTATTCTATCAGTTTAAACCTGAAGAGGGATTGGGAAATATTGAGATAACTGATATTGATTCAGACAGCTCGGGGGTGATCTGGTATTCAACCCTTGGAGAAGGTGTATTCCGGTATGACAATAGGTACCTTACCAATCTGAACACTGATGATAGTATTTCTGATAATTATGTATATGACATTGAGATTGATAAAGATGGTGCCTTATGGCTGGCCACCGATAATGGAATTACCCGTATTTTCGAGGGTAAAAGTGAGATAATATCAATGAAAGACGGTCTTAATGATAATATTGTGAGGGCAATTAAGGTCTCACAGGATGACCGGATATGGGTTGGGACAGAAGAAAAAGGTCTGTCAATATATGATAACAGGAAAAAGATATTCAGTTCCATAGAAGGATGGAATTTCGGAGCTGTTACCGGTTTTACAATTAGTCTTGAGAATGATATCTGGATAAGTACTGAGAGGCAGGGAATTATACAGCTGAAACTTTCAGAAACCGGCATCCCTCTGTACCATCAGATTACAGATAAGGAAGGCCTTATTTCCAACAGGTTAAATACAATAATCAAAGACAGGGAAGACAATATCTGGATTGGTGGAAAGCAGGGAATTATACAGGCACTGCCTCCGGCCTTCGAATTTCTGAATAAAACAAATGGAACTCCTTTCGAAGAGGCTTATAATATCTATAAAGACAAAAATAATGATTTATGGGTATGCACTGAATCGGGCCTTTTCAGAGGTACTCCTGACAATACCGGACAATATGCATGGGAAAACATAAGCAACAGATTACATATTGGGAAAGTAAATTTCATTTCGCTTTTCAGTGACAGGACAGGCCAGATATGGGCCGGCACTTATGGTGCCGGAGTTTTCAGAATAAATCCTGACAACCTGAGCTTTAAAAAATTTACAGCACCTGGTGATCTTAATGATAATAATGTCATTTCCATTTCCGGAAATGACAGTCTGATATGGTTTTCAACACTTGGAGGCGGTGTATCATGTTATAATTTAAATGAATCAGAATTCGTCAGGTTTCAATACAATGAACTTAATAATTCTTATATCTATTCAACCAAAACAGATAAATCAGGCAAAATATGGATAGCCGGTTCATTAAAATATCCTGCCTATGTTTCAGATGACAGCATTCATCTTATTAAGCATGAAGGAGTAAGATTTTCTCAATTATATAGTATTGCAATAGATTCATCAGACGGTATATGGTTTAGTACAGGAGATAAAGGAATTATCAGAATATCAGGTGATAGTTCTTATGTTCTTGGAGAAACAGACGGTATTTCATTTGATCAGATTCAATCAATAATATTTGATAAGCTTGACAATCTTCTGGTTATATCTAATCGTGGCCTTCTGTTCTTTAAACCCGGTAAAGGTGTTTTACTTGAATTAGGAGAGAATTCAGGTCTTTCATATAAGTATCCGGTATTAAATTCAGTATATTCTGACAAAGATGGACACATCTGGATAGGCACCGAAACGGGAATAATTATTTACAATCCTGATTATCTTAAGTTTATCGGTCAGAATCCAAGAGTATTCCTGTCAACAAGAAACCTTTTTTATAACCCGATTGAGGATGACAGGAGCAGGTTCAGATACAGCGACAACAATTTTACCTTCGGATATACCGGTATCTGGTTCAGCAATCCTGAAGGTCTGAGCTACAGATATAAATTGGAAGGTTATGATATTGATTGGTTATATTCCAACAGGAACCAGACACTAACCTATTCGAAACTCCCTTCAGGAAATTATTCTTTTAAAGTAGAAGTCAGCCTCGATGGCAAAACCTGGTACAGCTCTGAAGATTCATCCTATACATTTATTTTAAATCCTCCATTCTGGAGACGCTGGTGGTTCCTTTCGGGATTGATTATTCTCATTATCAGCGGCATATATTTATATATAAAACAAAGGCTGTCTAAACTCGAACAGGCAAAAGAGAAACTTGAATTCGAAGTAGAGAAACGTACTGAAGAGATCAGAAATAAGAACAGGGAGCTTGAGATACAAAAGACTGAGATTGCACTGCAGAGAGATATTGCTGAAGAACAGAGAGACAAAATTGAGGCCCAGAAAGAAGAGATACAGTCGAGTATCCGCTACGCGAGCAGGATTCAGACTGCTGCCCTTCCTCCCAAGAAACACCTTGATTCTATCCTTAAGGAGTATTTTATTCTCAATAAACCATGCGAGATTGTGAGCGGGGATTTTTACTGGATAGCAAAAAACAGCACTCATACATTCTTTTCTGTGGGAGACTGCACCGGACATGGTGTTCCGGGTTCATTTATGAGTATGCTTGGAATAAGTGCTCTTAATGATATTGTTAAATCGGTTCAGGTGTGCACAGCTTCATCGGTACTTAACATATTAAGAGAGAGGATACATGAATCACTGCATCAGCAGGATGCTGACAAGGACCTTACCACTTTTGATGGAATGGATATAAATCTTTGCATACTGGATCCGGAAACCAACATTATCCAGTTTTCAGGTGCACATAATTCATTATACCTGATAAGAGATGGAGAGATCAATATATATCCGGCTGATAAAATTGATATCGGGCGATTCTCCGAGGAAAGAGCAGAATTTACAAATCACTTAATAAAGTGCATTAAAGGAGATATATTGTATCTTTTTACAGACGGATATGCAGATCAGTTCGGAGGCCCCAGAGGAAGAAAATACAAATCACAGAGATTCCGGGATTTCCTGATATCTGTTCACAGGGAAAGTATGGAAACCCAGGAAAAAATGCTCAATGAAGAAATTGAAAACTGGAAAGGCAAGATGTCTCAGACAGATGATATTATGGTGATGGGTGTAAAAATATTATAATCTATTCTGATAGCCAGACAACTACCCTATCTGATGTTGGTTTTTCCTTTGGAGGAATTACATCAACAAGATTTCCTTTTTCATCTATCAGATACTTCTGAAAATTCCAGCTCACTTCTGAATCCTTGACCCCATTTTTCTCCATTGAGGTCAGCCATTTGTACACAGGATGCATATCATCTCCCTTAACAGATATCTTCTCCATTATCGGAAATGTTACTCCGTAATTATCAGTGCAGAATTTACGTATATCTGTAGCTGATCCCGGTTCCTGGTTCATGAAGTTGTTTGCAGGAAAGCCTATAATAACAAAGTCATCACCCTGATACTTCTCATATACCTCTTCAAGATCCTTGTACTGAGGAGTCAACCCGCATTTTGAAGCAACATTGACAACCATCACCTTCTTCCCTTTAAGTGAACTGAAGTCGAAATTCTCTCCTTCGAGAGTTTTCACTTTAAAATCATAGAATCCGGATGACTGGGCTGTTACTGAAACTGAAATTGACAGGATGACAAATAATGTAATAAGCTTATTTATTCTCATTTTAAATTATTTTATTTTAACTTTCGCTACTTTTTTTTATTGGTTTATTTACAAAATTAAACAATCAAACGGTCTATATGTTCAAAAAATTCTGGAAAACAATTAAATATCTGTTTATTCTCATTGTCATTCTGTATGCGATGCCCCGTTCAATATTGCCTACAAACACTTTCGGATCTGAGCTCAAAGAACTTGACAGGTATATAAAGCTGAATGATATCGAAAACAGGTTAATTGAATACAGGGATGATACAGAGGCTTTAAAACTGAAGCTTGCACAGGTCGATATAATTAACAACAGCCGCAAAAGGTATAAAGCACAGCCTGTAAAACTTGATATTCTTGCATCGAGAGTCGCAAATAAGATGTGTAAAGAGGCTGCTGAAAACGATTTTATTGGCCATTGGAACCTTGCAGGGGAAAAGCCTTACCACAGATATGCCTTTGCAGGCGGTTCCGATCATGTCTCCGAAAATGCATTTGGAGAGTGGACCACTGGCAGCTATTCAGTTTCACCATCAACCATTGCCTCGATGATGAAAAAAGGCCATTCTGAATTTATGGCCGAAAAAGCACCTAATGACGGACACAAGAAAACCATTATTGAGAAGTATCATAATTTTGTAGGACTGGGGTATTACCTCTCATCAAATCAGTTCAGGTACTATGAAGAGTTTATTGACAGGTATCTGGAATTTGAAAATATCCGTGCAGAAGTTAAAGTTGGCCAGTCAACAGTTATATCAGTAAAACCAATAAGCAACAGTTATCTTTATTATCTGATTGTCTATCGTGAAAAAGTTCCTGAGCCAATGAGCCCTTCCCAGATAAAAAGGATGGCAAGCTATGCAGACTTTACCAAAGAAGAGTATCTTAAACTAACAGCTTGGGAACTTTCTGAATTCAAATCAGGCGACAGCTATAATATTCCTTTAATGTTTTCAAAAGAAGGATTATACTATATCCATATCTACCTCGATAACAAGGAGTTTACAAAACCGGCTTCATTGAACACAAAAGGCAAAAAATCAGCAAGCGGAATAGTTATCACAGTAGATAACTGATCAGTAATTCTTTTTGCATAACTTAGCATAAACTGATAAGGCTGATTATGAAAAAGATCAAAACAATCCTTCTATTAATTGCACTATTTGTGATTTCAGGAACATCATACGGAAATAGCCAGCATCTAACATCTGTAGCTTCAGGTAAGGCAGGGATTATCGCTGCAGGGCCATCTGCATCTGTAAAAGCCGGACTCACCATTCTGGACCAGGGGGGCAATGCAGTGGATGCGGCATCAGCTGTCATTTTCAACCTGGCTGTATCCGACTACGGTCTCTTCTGCATCGGAGGTGAAGTACCTTTCATGTTCTACGAAACAGGCAGCCGGAAAGTAATGGTATTCAATGGAATGGGTGGAGCTCCCCTCGACCTGAAAGCAATTGAATGGTATTACTCAAACGGAATACCTAAAAACGGCATTAAATCGGCCACGGTACCAAGTGCTGTAAGCACTGTGCTGACTGCACTTGAGCTTAAAGGAACAATGTCATTTGAAAAGGTGATCGCACCCACTCTTTCACTTCTGGATTCAGGGAAACTATCATGGCATAAAAGCCTGGCAGTAACATTGCGAAAACTTGTCTCGGCAGAAAAGGAGACAAAGGGATCGCGCGAACAAAAGATCAGGGCAGCACGCGACAGGTTTTACAAAGGGGATATAGCAGATGAGCTTAATAAATACTATATAAGCTCAGGTGGATTTCTGAGAAAAACTGACCTTGAAGCACATAAAACCGTGGTTGAGGAAGCTGTATCTGTAAATTACAGAGGACTTTCAGTTTACAAGTGCAATACCTGGACACAGGGACCGGTATTATTGCAGTCGCTGAAGCTTCTCGGGAATTATGACCTTAAATCAATGGGATTCTTCTCATCCGATTATATCCATGTAACGACAGAAGCAATGAAGCTGGCCTATGCCGACCGTGACAAATACTATGGAGATCCTTCGTTTGTTTCTGTGCCATTAAAGCAATTATTATCAGATCAGTACGCTAAGATAAGATTTCCCCTTATCGATATGAAGAAGGCTTCATATAAAATTCGTCCGGGCGATCCCGTAAAAATGATTGCCAACGATGGCCCCGGAGAGATATGGCCGGGAGAAAAGGGGACAACAACCTGTGTGGTTGTCGATAAATGGGGAAATGTTGTTGCAGCTACTCCCAGTGCAAATCCTGAATATGGAATCTGTGAAACTCTTGGAATAGCTCATAACACCAGATTAAGCAGTCTTAATACTCAGAAGGGCCACCCCAACTCAATTGAACCCGGGAAACGTCCGCGAATAACCCTTACCCCTACCATTGTACTTAAGAATGATAAACCTTTCCTGGCTATGAGCGTGGCAGGCGGAGATATGCAGGACCAGGTCTCATTACAACTGCTCCTTGATATAGCTGAATTTGGAATGATGCCTGAACAAGCAATATCTGCACCTCGAATATATTCTCACCAAATACAGGACTCCTTCAATCCATCATCTGATCCGGCTGTCAGAACCGGGAAAACAGCAGCACTTGACATTTATAAGACTGACCAGGCAGTAATTGATGATCTTTCTGCCCGCGGTCACATCATGAATGTCGTTCAGGGTGCAATTGCACATCCGATTGCGATCTTTACCGACCAGTTAACCGGTATATCATATGCCGCCACACAAAAAGGAAAGAGATGCGGTGCAGTTAAGCAGTCAGTGGAGAATCAATAGCAGGTATCATTTGTAATGCAGGTTACATTTTCTATATTTGATGCTTACTTATTTATTTACTATAAATTTATATGAAAATTGTCATTGTCGGAAGCGGATATGTCGGCCTGGTATCAGGTACATGCTTTTCAGAAGTTGGAATTGATGTTGTTTGTGTTGATGTTGACAAGGGAAAAATTGAAAAGCTCAACAATGGCATAGTCCCTATCTTTGAGCCAGGATTGGAAGAAATGCTGCACCGCAATATGAAAAAAGGCCGGCTTAGCTTCACTTCTGATATTGCTGAAGCTCTGACAGATGCAGAAGTCCTGTTTATTGCTGTCGGAACTCCGCCTGATGAGGATGGAAGTGCTGACCTGAAATATGTATTGTCGGTTGCCCGCGATTGCGGTAAACACATGAAAGACTATCTTCTCATTGCAACTAAAAGTACCGTTCCGGTGGGAACTGCCCGAAAAGTAAAAGATACCGTTAATAGTGAGCTGAAAAAAAGAGGCGTATCAATTGAATTTGATGTTGCTTCAAATCCTGAATTTCTTAAAGAAGGCGCTGCCATAGAGGATTTTCTGAAACCCGACAGGATTGTGATAGGCCTGGAAAGTCAGCGGGCAGAAGATATTATGAAAAGTCTTTACAAACCTTTTACACTTAATGGACACCCTATAATTTTCATGGATATCACATCAGCCGAAATGACCAAATATGCATCGAATTCAATGCTTGCCACCAAAATCAGTTTTATGAACGATATTGCTAACCTGTGCGAGATAGTAGGTGCCGATATTAATATGGTTCGCAAAGGGATAGGCTCTGATTCGCGAATCGGAACCAAATTCATCTACCCCGGCATAGGCTATGGAGGTTCATGCTTCCCAAAAGATGTTCAGGCACTGGTTAAAACTGCAAAGGAATATAAATATGAACTGCGGGTACTGAAAGCCGTTGAAGCTGTGAACAATGACCAGAAGACAGTTCTGTATAATAAGATATTTAAACATTTTAAGGGAGATCTGAAAGAAAGAACCATTGCTGTGTGGGGGCTCTCGTTCAAACCTCAGACAGATGATATGAGGGAAGCTCCTTCACTTGTTATTATTAAGAAACTACTGGAAGCCGGAGCTAGTGTAAAAGCTTATGACCCTGTTGCAATGAAAGAGGCAAAGCACCATTTTGGCGATACTATTGCATATTACGAAGATCAGTATGAAGCGCTTATAGATGCCGATTGTCTTGCGCTTGTTACGGAATGGCCGGAATTCAAATTCCCTAAATTCCAGATTATAAAGAAACTCCTGAGTTCTCCGGTAATATTCGATGGACGAAATATTTATGACCGTAATGAAATGAAACGTTACGGATTCCGGTATTATTGCATTGGAATTGATACAGCTAAATAAGAATTAACCACAGAGTTGCACTGAGTTTTCACGGAGTAGCACTGTTTCATGAAACCGTGAAATTCCGTGTAACCCCGTGATGCTCCGTGGTAAAAAACAGAATCAATGATAAGAAAAAAAATACTGGTGACCGGGGGCGCCGGATTTGTAGGATCCCATCTTTGTGATCGTCTGCTGAAAGAAGGAAACGAGGTGGTTTGCCTCGACAATTATTTCACAGGACAGAAGCAGAATATAGTTCACCTGTTAAATAATCCTTTTTTTGAGCTGATACGGCACGATGTCACAATGCCTTTTTTCATAGAGGTTGATGAGATTTACAATCTGGCTTGCCCCGCGTCTCCTGTTCATTATCAGTACAATGCCATCAAAACAATAAAAACCTCTGTGATGGGCGCGATCAACATGCTTGGGCTGGCAAAACGTATAAAGGCAAAAATTCTGCAGGCATCAACCAGTGAAGTTTATGGCGACCCACAGGTTCATCCGCAGGTTGAAACCTACTGGGGTCATGTAAATCCAATCGGGGAACGCGCATGCTATGATGAAGGCAAACGATCGGCAGAAACATTATTCGTCAACTATCACAGGCAGAATAAAGTTAAGATCAAGATCGTCCGTATATTCAATACCTACGGGCCAAGGATGCACCCAAATGACGGAAGAGTCGTCTCAAATTTTATCGTTCAGGCACTTCAGAATAAAAACTTAACAATCTATGGCGACGGAAAGCAGACACGCAGCTTCCAGTATGTTGATGATCTTGTTGAAGGTATGATACGCATGATGGCAAGCCGCGATGAATTCACCGGGCCTGTCAATATCGGCAATCCCAACGAGTTTACAATACTTGAACTGGCTGAAAAGGTTATTAAACTTACCGGTTCTGAATCGAAGATAGTGACAATGCCTCTTCCTCCGGATGATCCCATGCAAAGGCAACCTGATATCACGCTTGCAAAAAAAGAACTTGGTTGGTCTCCGGTGATCCAGCTTGAAAATGGACTGACAAAAACCATTAAGTATTTCAGGGGAACTATTTAATACAGAGATCTGCGGTTTAGTTTAGAGTCAGGATATTTTTGAATAGTCTCAGAATTATTTGGAGCGGATATATTGAACCGGCCAGGTTACATCCACTCCCATCTCCTTCGCTGCCTTCAATGGAAAATATGGATTCCTGAGCATTTCCCTGCCTAACAGTATCAGATCAGCCTTCTCTTCACGGAGAATTGATTCGGCCTGTGCAGCACTAGTTATTAAACCGACAGTTCCAGTCATAATTCCAGTTTTCCTGATTGCCTCTGCAAAAGGAACCTGGTAGCCCGGACTGAAAGGTATTGTTGCATCAAAAACATTGCCGCCGGAGGAGCAATCGATAAGGTCCACCCCCATTTCTTTCAGAATAAATGCAAGTTTTACACTATCTTCTATTGTCCATCCGCCGTCTGTCCAGTCAGTAGATGAGATGCGGACAAACAGCGGATTTTCGGCAGGCCAAACTGTTTTAACAGCGTCGATTACCTGTCGCAATAACCGTGTACGATTCTCAAAAGAACCTCCATACTCATCAGTCCTGTGATTGCTGATGGGAGATAAAAATTCCTGCAGCAGATATCCATGAGCACTGTGGATCTCAACTACTTTGAAACCTGCAATTCTTGCACGTTCTGCGGCTGACTTAAAAGAGGAGATAATTTTCTTGATACTATCTATACTCAATAGTACCGGTAGCCTGTCGTCATCTCTGAACGGAATGGCACTTGGGGCGACAGTTTGCCAGCCTCCTTGTCTCAAATCCAGCTGTTTTCCTCCCTCATGCGGCACAGCACATGATGCTTTTCTTCCGGCATGAGCCAGCTGGGTGGCGGCAACTGAACCATGGAGATGAATAAAATCAGTGATCTTTTTCAGTCCGGGCACAAAATCGTCATTCCAGATACCCGTGTCTCCCGGAGTGATCCGTCCCTCAGGTTCCACAGCTGTTGCTTCCATTATGACAAGGCCGGCACCGCCGGCAGCTCTGCTTCCAAGGTGTACAAGGTGCCAGTCGTTTGTAAAACCTTCAATAGCAGAGTACTGGCACATCGGAGAAACAGCTATCCTGTTTTTAAGAGTGATATTTTTTATGGATAATGGTGAAAATAGCTTTGACATGATGAGGAATTTGAAAATGAATTGTTATCACTTCAAAGATAAATTTTAAAATGTTATGAAATTGAAAAAATATTGATACTTTTGCGACTCCTTTTGTCCGCCTTCGCCAAGGCTACGGAGGATGAAACGGGGTGTAGCGCAGCCCGGTTAGCGCATCTGGTTTGGGACCAGAGGGTCGCAGGTTCGAATCCTGCCACCCCGACAAAAGAAAAAGCCCTTCGCGAAAGCGGCAGGGCTTTGTTTATTTTGAGCGTTGCAAACCTGTTTGCATAAGCGGAAAAATAAACAAAGCCCGTAGGCCCGCCATTGGCGGGCCAGGGCTCTTTCTTTTGAATCACCCCCCTTAAGGATCAACGAAGTTAATCCTGCATAAAATAAGCGAATTCAGCTGTTTTCCTGAATTTAACTTCCTTAACTGTGTCATAATATGTTTATTATCACCTGTTCTGAACTTATTCTATGATACTTTGTTACTAAGCTATGATAAGCTCAGTTTAAGATTATGAAAAAATTAATTGATTCTAAAAGCAGTTATCTTATTACATTAATTTTTCTTTTATCAATTATAAGTACCTCAAACAGTTGTACTAAAGATGCTGCAGATGACACACCTGGACCAGGCGGGAAACCGAATGTAACAGTACCCGGAGCCAATGAGGTCTGGATTCAGGGTACGTCATTTACCCCTGAGACTATAACGGTTATAGCAGGAACAACAATTACCTGGACAAACAAAGATGGTATTATACATACAGTGACCAGCAGTACAGAGTTATTCGACAGCGGAAATATTGCCAGTAATGGCACTTACTCGTTTAAATTCAATACAGCCGGTTCGTTTCCCTATTTCTGCAAAGTGCATCCAACAATGACAGCCAAAGTTGTAGTAAATTAAAATATACTATTCGTTAAAACTTGTAACAAAACCATCAGACTGGTTTCAGCTTTTCCCGGTACAACTCAGCACGTCTGTTCATTAATTTCTCATCCGAAATATAATCATCATACTGCATCTCCTTGTCGATCATGCCTTTCGGAGCTATTTCAATAATCCTGTTACATACTGTCTGAATAAACTCATGATCATGCGATGACATCAGAATGTTACCCTTAAACTTGATGAGAGTATTGTTAAAAGCCTGAATAGATTCAAGATCAAGATGGTTAGTTGGAGTATCGAGAAGCATGACGTTTGCATTGCGTATCATCATACGGGCTATCATGCATCTTACTCTCTCCCCGCCTGACAGAATATTCACCTTCTTATAAATATCTTCACCTGAGAACAACATTTTCCCCAAAAAACCTCTGAGATACAATTCACTGGTATCTTCAGAAAATTGAGCGAGCCAGTCAACAAGAGTTATATCCTTTTCGAAAAACTTTTCATTTTCCAGAGGCAGGTAAGCTTTGACAATTGTCTGTCCTCATTCAAATGATCCATGATCAGGTTTCTCATGTCCTTTAAGGATCTCAAAGAGCTGTGTCATAGCCCTGGAATCTCTCGACAGAAAAGCAATTTTATCATTTTTACCAACAGTAAAAGAGAGGTCCCTGAATAACATTTTTCCTTCAACACTTTTAGTTAAACCCTTTACAGACAGAACATTATTACCAGGTTCCCGGCCGGGAATGAATATAATGCCCGGATACTTCCGTGTTGAGGGTTTTATCTCTTCGATATTGAACTTCTCTTCCAGCTCGGAAGCCCTTATCCCGTCATTGTCAGTAAAGTCAGCTTTTGAATATAACAGTTCTTTCTCCTTAATAACGTTCCAAAGCTTCGAATGGCCCATCAATACAGTTTCCAGAACAGCACATTCATCAAATTCAAAATGGTCCTGTTTAAGAACCGATAAACGTTCACCCTGTCCAAATGTTACTGACCCTGTGCGGTAATCCACCCCTCCATACAACATCTTCAGAAATGTTGACTTGCCTGCACCATTGGCACCTATGACCCCATAACAGTTGCCCGGACTAAAAACAAGGTTAACATCCTGAAACAAAATGCGCATTCCAAACTGGATGCTTAAATTTGAAACTGTTATCATGCCATTCGTCTACCCCAGTTCCTTCTTGAGTTTGACAAGTGTATCAACTATCGAAGGATCGGCAAGTGTAGTTGTATCCCCAAGGTCCTCTGTTTCTCCGGATGCTACCTTTCTCAGAATCCGGCGCATTATTTTTCCTGATCTGGTCTTTGGAAGTCCGGGTGTGATTAGTATCTGATCGGGTGTAGCAAAAGCACCTATGTGACGCCGTACTTCATTTCTTAGCTCTCCTGCAAGCTCTTCGTCGGCTTCATAACCTTCCTTCAGAATAACATATGCAAAGATGCCTTCTCCTTTTACCGGGTGCGGATATCCGACTACCGCGGCTTCGGAACAGAATGGATGTGCGCCAAGAGCACTTTCAATCTCAGCTGATCCTATCCTGTGACCAGATACATTCATAACATCATCAACCCTACCCGTAAGCCAGTAGTATCCATCCTCGTCTCTTGTTGCTCCGTCTCCCGTAAGGTAATAACCATTGTATTGTTTAAGATAGGTATCATAAAACCTCAGGTGGTCGCCCTGGATTGTCCGTGCCATACTCGGCCAGGAGCCTTTGATTGCAAGAAGTCCTGAACCCTTGGTTGTTTTGATCTCTTCTCCTTCAGCAGTAAGAAGTACCGCATCAATTCCAAAAAATGGCAGTGTAGCGGAACCTGGCTTAGCAGGTATTGCTCCGGGAAGTGGAGTAATCATTATGCCTCCTGTCTCGGTCTGCCACCAGGTATCGACAACAGAGCATCTTCCTTCTCCTACAGTTTCATAATACCATCTCCATGTATCAGGATTTATTGGTTCGCCGACTGTTCCAAGTACCCTGAGAGATGAACGGTTGTATTTCTTGACAAAACCATCACCCTCTCTATGTATTGATCTTAAGGCAGTTGGGGCAGTGTAAAATTGATTTATCTTAAGTCTTTCAACCATCTCCCAGTACCTGCCCGCATCGGGATAAGTCGGAATACTCTCAAAAAGAACTGTTGTGGCTCCGTTAAGCAAAGGCCCGTAAACAACATAGGAATGACCTGTTATCCAACCTATGTCTGCCACACAGGCATAAATATCACCATCCTTGTAATCAAAAACATATTTATGGGTTAATGCTGCAAAGAGTAAATATCCTGCTGTTGTATGAGATACTCCCTTTGGTTTTCCGGTACTTCCTGAAGTATATAAAAGAAAAAGAGTATCTTCTGAATCCATGTGTTCGATAGGGCAGTATGGCCTTTCTCCTTCCATAGCCTCGTCCATCCAGATATCGCGTGGTGGATAGAAAGGAATCTTGGCATTGGTGCGCTTTGTAATAAAAACATGTTCAACCGATGGACATGCCATTACAGCTTCATCAGCCATGCGCTTCAGAGGTATTATTTTCTTTCCTCTGACCGCTTCATCGGCAGTGATCACGGCCTTGCATCTGGCATCGTTAATCCTGTCGCGCAGAGATTCTGCGCTGAATCCGGCAAATACCACCGAATGCACTGCTCCTATTCGGGCACAGGCAAGCATGGCATAAACAGCCTCAGGGATCATGGGCATGTAAATAGCTACTCTGTCACGCTTATGTATGCCATTGTGCCTCAATACATTTGCCATACGCGATACCTTTCTCTGCAGCTCCCTGTATGTGATCCTCACCTCCTTGCCCGGTTCGTCAGGTTCCCATATAATTGCAACCTGGTCTCCTCTTGTGCTTACATGCCTGTCGACTGCATTTTCACAGGCATTGAGTTTCCCGCCAAGGAACCATGATACAAGTCCTTCTGAAAGATCACAATCACTAACCATCTGGAAATCATGCTCCCAGTTCAGAAGCTCGTGGGCCTGTCGCCCCCAAAATTCAGAGTTGTTCGTAATACTGTCATTGTACAATTTTCTGTACTGCTCCAGTGAGTTAATAAAGGATTCTTTAAACAGATCCTTATCAGGTATATAAGCACCATTTTGATTTTGTGGCATAGGATGATTCTTATTAATCGGAAAAATAATAATCTCTCAGTCATAGTAGGAACCAAATGCACAGCATTTTGTTCAATCTAAAATGAGATTTATATGCACAATAGTAACAATAGTTGATCAGAAAAACTTAATGATCATTATGATATATACAATGATGCCGGAAAATTAAGGAAGTCGGAGTACTATGGATATTTGCAAAAGATTTACCTGATGTTATTGAAATCATCAAGATTAAAACCATCACCCTCTTTATTGGTTATTTTGCGGGAATTATAATAGTAAAGGCTGCCATCAACATCAAAGATCATTTCGAAACATTTTCCGGCTGATGAACTCTCACCGGGACCAACATGAAAATGAAACAAAATATTTTTTTGATCCAAAGCTATCTCCTCTTTTATTTCCGATGACGACATAAGTTTAATATAATAAGGATAAACAGTCTTGATTCTGTCTGGTGTATCTACATATAATGCCATCCCGTCTTTATTCAGGAGCAATACTTTGTCTTTGAACTCTGAATTACGGTTATACATTTTCAATCCCTGGATAGAAGCCAGAAAACGACCTGATTCAAGTTTTTTTACATGCTTCTGCATGAACTTAACAACTGCCGGTATAACGTATTCAAAATCAGTATTTTTATCGTCGCTGTACGAAAGCGGAATACTGCATAATTCAGGCATATCCTTCAGATGGGCCGGGGAACCACCTAATACAAGGGTAATATAGTTATAGCTTACTCCGGCAGGATCCTTATCATAAACATAATCCATCAGAACCAGAAATGAATATTTTGAATCAGACCGGCGCTTCTCGAATTCCGTATTATCAATAAACTCATATTCAGTAGATTTCCAGTATTTTACAACAGCATCCTGGATATAAGCGTTATAATAGCTTATGCCATCTTCCAGAACGACACATGTTTTTGTGTTCCTGAATAATGCTATCTGCTTCTTCGATGCAAGTTTTGGATTTGCATACGACCCGATAAAGATGAATCCCATGATAATTAAAACAATTGATTTTCTGAGAATTGATCCTATATCTACCCTTTTTGAAGAATTAAAGAAATCTTCGCTTTTCATTGTGATATTCTATTAGTACTATTTATCAAATGTCATACTGTCAAAATATGCTTATGCTTTTCAAGTCCGTAAGTCTCTTCGAACAGATTGATAAACCGCATTAAAAAAGTTGTGTACTCTTCTTTCTCAACATAGCCCGATGTTTCTTCCGGAGAAGAGGGTATATCTTCGAGGGAATAATCATCGGAAGATTTGACCATATCTTTACTGGTAAAATCTATTCTTTTCCCATTAATCCGGTTATAGAAGTGCCATCCGTTTTTTATTCTGGTTTTCAGTATCTCCCCGCCAAAAATATCATGAATCAATAAAGAAATTAATCCATCCTTACCTTCTGCCAGTTTATGATTTGACCTGCCATTACGCGATTCCCGCTTAAGGCTTCTTCTCAATACTTTGTAAATAAGCGATATGTCAAACATTATCCTTGTTATTATATGAAATTCTATACCAGATATTTATTTAATTTGATTGCGAAACTATTAATAATTGGTTTTATCTTACATAATTCACACATTGAATGGCTTTTACATCCAGCAATTAAACCTATTATCTTTCAATTTGAGTCATCAGTTGTTTTCTTGACAAAAAGATCCTGTTCTTTACCGTGCCTATATTCAGGTTAAGTTTATCAGCAATTTCTTTATATTTAAAACCCTGTACATACATCTTAAAAGGAAGCTTGAATTTATTATGCAATTGCTCTATATGCTGACTAATTTCCGATGCAAAATACTCTGAATCGGGTCTGCCGGAAACAGAATACTCTTCCTGTCGATTAATGATTGATTCTGTTGCTCCATCCTTAAGAGTCCGCTGGCGAAAATTGTGTCTGTAATCAGTAATAAAAGCATTTTTCATAATTGTAAAAGTCCATGCCTTAAAATTCTCATCATTAATGAACTTGTTACGGTTCATTAAGACGCGCAGGCATGTATCCTGAAAAAGGTCTTTTGCCTCTTCATTTTTTTGTGTAAGCCTGTATGCAAACTTTTTTAAGTTTGGTTCAAGATTAGTTAGTTGCACATAAAATTCAACTTCTGACATATTTCGAATTATTAATAATTACAGAACCTAATCTTTTCTGGATAAGTACTTTGCATTATTTCCATTGTTACACTACTGCCGGTTGTTTTCTTGATAGTTCGGCTGCCTGCCCCACCCAGTCATCTTTCTCAATATATCCGGGAATAAGTTCCAGAACCTCTGTAATTGTTTCTATGTCTTCATGCGTAAGCTTGCTTACCTGATCAAAAGTATAGATGCCAAGCAAATTTAACCGCTCCTCTACCCATAAACCAAGACCTTTAATAAGTGTTAAGTTGTTAGCCTCATACTTTTGGGCAAACCCTAATCTGTCATAGTATATTCTACCATGCCTGTCCCTGATGCGTTTAAGAAGTTCTGACTTGTTCCCCGCTATACGGACAAGTTCCTTTGCCTGAAGTATCCATTCATCTCTTTCAATTCTGCCGGAGAAGAATTCAATCGCTTCAGTAACGATATCAATGTCCTCCTTTGTAAAATTACTTATCTGCCTGAAAGTGTAAATTTCCAGAACATTTAGTTTTTCCATTATCCATCCGCCAATCCCGCTGATTACTGTCAGGTCGTCTCTCTCTTCTTCTTTTGCAGTTCCAATCCTGTTGTAATAAATATTTGATTTCCTTTCACTTATCCGTTTAAAAAGATCTGTTCTTATATCTTTGTTATGAACAAGTTCACTTGCCTGAGCAACCCATTCATCTCTTTCAATCCTTCCTGAGAAATAGGCTAGTGCATCATTTATCCTGTCAATATCACGGTCTGAGAATTTACTGATCTGCCTGAAAGTAAAAATATCCAATGCATTAAGTCTCTCTTCTATAAAAGGTCCGATGCCACTTATCATTTTAAGATCGTCCTTTTCAGCTTCAGTGGCTGTTCCGAAACTCTGATAATCCAGAAGTCTTTTACGTTCTGCAATTTTAATCAGGTATTCATCCTGTTCAGGGATCAACTCTCCGGAATTATTGCTATTAGATATTACAATCTCCAATTTCCTTAAAGCTTCTTTATGAATTAGTTTAAGAGACTGGATCTCAGCATCCTTTACACGAAGATTTTCCAGCAATTTCCGGTTTTCATTCTCAAGGCTGACCAGTTCTTTGTGCAATTCCTTCTTTTCAGAATCAATAATTTTAATCCGGTCGGTATAGATCGACTTATAATAAAGCCACGCAGTAAGATAACCAATTACAGCTGCAACAATCAATAATAGTAGTATTTCAATTGTTGCACCGAGTTTTGTCTCACCTATAAGGATCAGCATTGCATTCATTTTCTAAGCTATTTAATCGTTATTTCTGTTCTCCTGTTTTTAGCTCTTCCTTCGGAAGTATTGTTATCATCAACGGGTTCTTTTTCTCCTTTTGATTCAGTCAGGCTTTTATCGGAAGCGATTCCTTTACTTCCAAAATAATTCTTAATTGTTTGTGCTCTTCGCTCCCCCAGGGCCTGATTATATTCATCAGTACCAACTGCATCAGTATGCCCGACCATGAGCAACGTGGCATTTGGGTTCTGTTTCATGTATGAATTTGATTTTTCAATGTACCTTTCTGTCATAGCATCAGTTGTGAACTCATACTTATCAAAATCAAAATAGATTAACATGGTTCCGGGGGAATCAGCCACCGGTGCAAGTGGCCTGTTTAAGGTGTCATTATCAGTTTTGGACAGGGTGCTGACCATTTCATTCTGCATGTTTCCCGTTTCATTGCATAGGCCTTTTATCTTACATACATACAGGTATGTTGCCAGGGCTGACCAAACTGAAAAAACCAGAAATCCTATTACAAGAGTTTTCATTTATCTTTATTTATGCTGCACATTGGAACTTTTCATACTATATGAGCAATCTGCAGTAATCAGTTTTTTGGTGATTGCCAGATGACAATCCCGCCAACCGCTATAACTGCTATACCAATTAGTGGTGACCACTTCAGATTATGCTTTTTGTTTGCAGTGATGTTAATATCGCCGATTTTTGCAACTCTCTCTCTTGAGAAGAAGGTAACTGTTGTAAATATGGTTAACAGCAAACCAGCCAGAATAAGGACATACCCCACTTTTTTCATATCAATATTTATTAGTTTAAACTCTACTGTAAGTTAGGTTAAACAGTAGAAAAAGAGTTATATAATTTTTCAAAAAAATTACATTATTCCCACTTTTCAGGATTCATAGCATAAAAAAAGAGGTCATAAATCAGGCCTCCTTCATTCCGTTATCTGTCAAATGATTATTGCGGTTTCGTAACAGAATTAGAATCAAGAATCACTGCAGTCTGTGCAAGAGCCCTTCCGTTTAATGATGCTCCTGTTTGTAATGTGATACCTGTCATTGACAGTATTACTCCTTCAAAATGTGAAGTTGTACCTAATGTTACCTGACCGGCTACCTGCCAGAAAATGTTCTTTGCAAGTGCACCTCCGGTAAGTATAACATTCATTGCCGGGCTTACTGTAAGATTTCCTGCAATCTGGAATATCCAGACATCGGTTGTAGCGCCTGAAATGGTTATGTTTGCAGGCATTATGACTGTATTTGACCATTTATACAGACCTGACTTAAGAGTTTTTCCGCCAATATCGCCCGTACCGAATTCAACATAATCAGGAGAGGTACGTCCTGCTGCATCGTTATATGCAGTAGTCATATTACTGACAGCAGTTGTAAGAGTATTTGGTGTGGGATCTGCCATATCAGCTGCGAAAACCTGACTGTAAGATTTTTCCTACAATAAATCAATTGTTTCCCTTACAAAATGAAATCATGCTTCCTACGCACTACTATGCAGATTTGATGTATGTTTGTCATGTAACAGTTAATTCAGATGTTTACTTCTGATAATGAAACGACTACTGCCACTATTATTTTTGTTATTTCCACTGAGTGTTATAGCTGCATGGTCTTCCGGGAATGACCATGACAGAATCCCTTCAGAACATACTGACAGTTTAGTGTTTAACCTTGCAACAGACAATACGGAATTTCCTTCTTCGCATGTGCTGCAGACAGCTCTGGACGGTTATAAATTATTACTCGACAACCAATCAATAAACCGCCCTGAAGTGATAACAATTATTGACTTTAGCCTGCCCTCAGACAAAGAAAGACTGTGGGTTCTCGACATTATTAACAAAAAAGTACTTTATTGTTGTCTTGTTTCTCACGGCCGGAATTCGGGCGACCTTAAAGCAGAGAGTTTTTCCAATATTCCCGGATCGAATGCCAGCAGCCCTGGTTTCTATTCAACAGGTGAAACCTATCATGGCAAACATGGTTTATCTCTCACGTTGAATGGTCTTGAACCAGATATAAACGATAAAGCCAGAACCAGATCTATTGTGATGCATGGTGCTGATTATGTTTCATCAGATTTCATCAGGAGACATGGCAGACTTGGCCGCAGCCATGGATGCCCTGCTGTTCCTGCCGGGCAAAGCAATGAGATTATAAATACAATTAAGGAAGGGTCGTGCCTGTTTATTTATGCACCTGTAGCAGACTACACATCCAACTCACACATTATTAATGAGATTACCTCGATCAAAAAGAGTGAACCTTTACTGCTTCCGGTTTCTGATTTAAAGCCGCCAGTACTTTTTCATCTTTCTGATAGATATCTTTCCGGAATTGTATCCGATCCTTCCCATCAGTCCATGCCGTAAGGTAAATCAGCACCACATCAACCGGTATTTTAAGCCGCACTATCTGTTCCTTATCCTGTTGCATGGCAGTACGAATTTTAGGTGGTGACCATTCAGGAATGTCAGAAAGCAATAACACCGCCAGATCAAATGGATTTTCCACCCTCACACAACCCGAGCTCATATCTCTTTCTTCACGGGCAAAATATCTTTTTGAGGGGGTATCGTGAATATAAACATTATATGCGTTAGGGAACATAAACTTAACCTGGCCCAGTGCATTCCCGGGACCAGGATTCTGACGGACCATATAAGGAAAATTATCTTTTGTTATAACTGACCAGTCAATTTCATTATATTTTAACTCTGTACCATCATTCCGTAGCAGCCTCATATTTCTTTTCTCCAGATATTCAGGACCTTTCAGCAATTCAGGCAGAACATCATCCATTAAGATAGTATTTGGGATGGTCCAGGTAGGACTAAATACAATATAGGATAATTGCTCATTAAAAACCGGAGTTGACCGGGTTTCCTTTCCGACTATTACTCTCAATGAAATAAGTGTATCTGTTCCCGAAATAAGATCAAGTTTATAATTGGCAATATTCACAATTATATATTTTTCTGTAACTTTTAAAGGCATCCATCTGAATCTTTCCATATTCACTTTCAGCTGGCTGACAAGTTTAAGTGGCAGACTATTCAACCCTTCAAGTGTAGCCTTTCCGACTACACCATCAGGATTTAAGCCCCAGTCTTCCTGGAAAGATTTTAATTGTATTACAAGCTCGTCATCAAGGAAAGGGGACACACTGTCGGTCAATTGATATCGAAGCTTAATCAGCCTTTCCCTGATTTCAGGTATCAACTGACTTGAATCACCAGGGCGGATAGCTTCACCAAAAATTATTACCGGCCATATCTGTTCATTTAATTTAAGAAAAAACGCAAGTTCCTCTTTCATCATCCAGTAAGACCTGTAACCCGGAGCAAGCAAATTCAGTTTGTTAAAAACATCGTTGGCTGCAAGTGCTTCTTCCAGTTTAAGGTCAAGTCTTAATTCGGGATCCTTTCGGTTCATGTTCCAGTCGGATCCCTCCTTTTCAGGATCAACTTTACCATAATAGAGATGCGAACCCAGTAATATGAAAGCATCGGTGAGTAATACTTCAAGCTTCACCATGTCAGTAGTATCAATTCCCTGACAGGTGAGTACTTTTCCAAGGTAAAGCTCAATCAAATGCAGATGATAATCCTCTGGCTGCAAACCCTGCTGGTCGACCTGACGGATATACCTTAGCAGATCATAGCTATTATTATTAAGTGAATCCCTGGAAAACCAGGCAGGTGTGTATAGCCTGTTCATATAAAAACGGGAAAGCACCTTCCCTGATGTAAGATTCTCATTATCTACTTTAAAAATAAAGCAATTTTCATTGCCCACGATAAATGTCTTTATTTTACCGGGGAGTTCAGCATTACCAGTTGAAAATGTTCCCGGCAGCAATAATGATATTAAAATTAACATTACCATCTGCAAATTGCATGAGTTTTACTCCCATCTGACTAAGGGAAAAATATTCCGAAAGTTAAGGATTGACAACAGGTAAATCGTTACATTATTATTGTAATGATTTACACAATTCACTTATATTGTCAGACCAGGTCAGATCTGATGGAAACCGATATTAGTTTCCCGCAAATTGCTGATAAGAGGTTTAATTAAAGGCAGAAGGCTGGGGGATTAAGCTACTTTCTGAATCCTGAAATATCAATAACCGATAATAAACATTTACGTTCATCACCGGTAACTACTCCTTCCATATATACCTGGCATAAAGCACTACCATTATAGGCAAGTGTTACCTCACAAGACTCTTTGATATTAGACGAGTAAATCTTTTTCAGGAAATCATTAAATATTTTTTGAGACTGTTTATCGATGAAAAGCTTAAAATTATGGTTCACCAGAGTAAACCGTTTTTCTCCAAGTAAATCAGCTCCTGTAAAATTAAGGTCGCTAATGGTACCATCGCTATCGAGTGTAAAATAACCCATAGGGGCAAAATCGTAAAGCATGGTATATTTCTTAAGTGCTCTTTCTGCAGTTTCATATGCTTCTTTCAGCTCTTCATTCTGCATCTCTAATTCTATCTGATGAACCTGGAGCTCATGAAGCAGTTTTTTCGTATCCGATTCCAAAAGCTTTTTGCTGATTTTCTTTTGTAACTCCTTAAGTTTTTCTTCGGCTTTTGAACGCAATAACTGTTTCTCGGTCAGATTCTGATTTTTTTTATTCATGATTTTGTTGTGTTTTAATTGATAATATCATGCTTTCCGCAATACTTTGATTATTGATCGATAAATTTACAGAACAGTCCGCCATTGATATAATATTCGTGGCAGTAATCAGTTTCATTTTCAGTTTGGCTTTCTCCCTGCTACCGAACAGCATCTTTAGCTTCTTTTCAGTGTTTTGTTGCTCTTTTTCAGGAATAAACAACTTAATAAAATCCTTTTCCATGCAAGTTTCACGACTTTTCCCAAAAAACTTTTCGGCTTCCGGATTAAATTCTTTTATATTAAACCCGGTTGATAATATCAGCATAATATCCGGAGAAGCACTTAGAACAAACTGGTTTATCTTTTCCGTGTTAAGCAGTTTTGCTTCTATTTTCTTCTGTTCGGATATATTGATAAAGGTGATAACAAGGCCATCTATTCTGTCGTCGAATGTACGATATGGCATTATCCTGACTAAAAACCACCGGCCGTCTTTCGTAGGGATCTCCTTTTGCATAAAAACAAGTGTCCTTAACACTTCGTTAGCGTCGCCCTCCAGTCCGCTATAATTCAGATCTGAAGCCTGGTCGGTAAAAGGCCTTCCTATATCACTCTTGATCAGTTTGATTAGTTTGGTTGTCTGGAGAGTAAAACGCATGATATTTAATTCTTTGTCAAGAAATAATGTTGCAATTTCAGTGCTGTTGAGGAGATTTTTCATATCGTTATTAACCCTCGAGAAATCATCTACTTTAGCCTGTAATTCAGCGTTTACTGTTTGAAGTTCTTCATTCAGGCTCTGCATTTCTTCTTTTGATGTGGTAAGTTCTTCATTTGTAGACTGAAGTTCTTCATTTGTTGATTGCAACTCTTCATTTGTTGATCTCAATTCCTCCTGACCTGTCTGTAACTCTTCAAGTGTATTCTGCATTTCCTCACGCATTCTCTTGATTTCATCCTCCAATTCCATTTGTTTGATGCCGGCTAAACCTTTTCTGGTCTTTAAAGGTTTATGAGTTTCCGGTATCATCTTAACATCCGTAAAGAGGATCATAAGGTAACCATATAAAATTTCAGGTTTATCGATCAGTTGAATATCAATATTTACCAGTTGTGTATCTCCGTTTGTTTTGAATCGGATGTTACGTAAACCAACAGGTTCTTTTTTCGCAATAACCTGGTGGAAGGCATGAAAGAACTCGTTGCGGAGATTCTCGCGAAGCATTGCAAAAATATTCAGATTTGCTTTGCCAACAGGAGGTTCGAGATATTTTCCTGTATGACCGTGTATATAAACAATATCACCCGCTTCATTTACAAAAACTGCTGAAGGTGAATAATAATGCAATAACTGTTGCTCAGCAATCATCTGAATATTCAGACCAGACCTGTCTGGCAAACGTTTATCAGAAACAAATGATTTAAGTCTGGTAAAGGAAGATGGAAAATTCAACAGTTCAGTTGATCGGGCTGAGGCATTACGTGAAAAAATTTTCTGTTTGCCATCAACCGCAGTGAAAAGATCACTTTGGGCACCCAGTGTTTCTGAGCTGCCCAATAGCAGAATCCCATCATCATTAATACTATAATAGAATAATCCTAATAGCTTTTTCTGCAACTCATTGTCCATGTAAATGAGCAGGTTACGGCATGAGATAAAATCGAGTTTTGTAAAGGGGGGATGAAGGATAACATTGTGTTGTGCAAAAACCAGCATCTCCCTGATTTCGGTATTGACCCGGTAGCCCTCATCTGAAATTGAAAAAAAGCGGTTCAGACGTTCTGCGGATACATCAGCCACAATATTACCGGTAAAAATACCTTTCCTGGCAGTCATAATAGCATCTGAATCAATGTCAGAGGCAAATATCTGTAACGAAAAATCAGGGCGATGGTTATTCCTTTCCAGTGCCTCTTTGAATATTATGGCCAGTGAATATGCTTCCTCGCCTGTGGAGCACCCCGGAACCCATGCTCTCAATACAGTACCCGGCGGGAGTTTTGAAAACATATCAGGGAATACTTTATCCCTAAGATTATCCCAGACTTCAGGATCGCGAAAAAAATTGGTTACCCCAATCAATAATTCCTTAAAAAGGATCTCAATTTCTTTTGGGTTCCCCTGCAGAAAGTGGACATATGAAATTATTTTATCAATTTTATGGATACCCATACGTCTGTCTATCCGGCGATATAATGTATTTTTTTTGTACATGGAAAAATCATTGCCGGTATGAGTACGCAGAAGAATTATAATCTTATCGAGTGAGCTTTTATCCTTTACCTCAATATCAGGCGTTATAATGATTCCAGTCTGATTCTTAATGAATGCTTCCAGTTTTATAGGCAGCTCATATGCCGGAGCTATGATATCAACAATAACAGAATCAATAGCATTACGTGGCATACTGTCGAACCTGGCATCCCTGGGGTCCTGCACCATCACTATTCCATTCTTTTCTTTTATGGCACGAAGCCCTATACTGCCGTCAGATCCCATACCTGAAAGAATTATTCCTATTCCAAATTCTTTGCAGTCGTCAGCCAGTGAACGCAAGAAAAAATCAATAGGTAAGCGCATTCCTCTTGATTCAGCAGGTTCAAACAGGTGCAGAACCCTGTGCAATACAGACATACTTTTATTCGGAGGAATTACATATATAGTGTTTTTTTCAATACGCATCAGGTCCTTTGCCTGTTTTACCTTTATCTTACTGCTCCTTTGGAGTAATTCAGGCAACATACCCTTCTGGGTAGGGTCGAGATGCTGAATGACAACAAATGCCATACCGCTGTTTTCAGACACATTGCCCAGAAATTGTTCCAAAGCCTCAAGTCCGCCGGCGGATGCCCCAATACCAACAATCGGGAACATAGTTGTTTCTTTTACCGGATTGATTTTTTTTGATAATACTTTCGGGTCAGGTTTTTTTGCTTTAGTTCGCATATTTTGTTGTCTTTGCCCTTTAAAAAATTGAAAATATTCTATCCCCGGATGAGTTTCAGAATCAGTATCAGAGGTGTATCCTAAAGTTCTTTAAAACGGAACCGGGTCATGTATAATTAAAAATTAATACAAAATAAAAAAAAATATCACATTCAACAGCGTTGTTATATTGTTTATTTTTAACACACAGCCATTATATTTAAGTTTTCAGATCTTATTTTTTGGGTTTATAATATTTCATTGCTTCCGGTATAAATTTTTCCAGCTTTCTCAGTCTTGTTTCATCTGAGGGGTGTGTACTCAGAAACTCAGGAGGACTCCCGCCTCCTGCGTTTGCCATTCTTTGCCAGAACGGCATTGCTTCCCGTGGATCATAGCCTGCCATGGCTGAGAATATGAGCCCGTACTGATCAGCTTCTGTCTCCTGTTGCCTCGACCATGGCAAAATTGCTCCTACCTGGCTTCCAATACCATATGTAGCCAGGAATAAATCGCGGGTTTCCTGTGGTTTCTGAGCCAGGGCGACTTCCAGCGCCATGCCTCCCATCTGCTGAACCATGGCCTGACTCATTCTTTCATTGCCATGTTTGGCAACAGCGTGAGCTATCTCATGGCCCATAACAACTGCCAGAGCTGCATCATTCTGGGTCACCGGCAATAATCCTGTGTAGACCACAACCTTTCCCCCGGGCATGCACCATGCATTAATATCTTTGCTCTCAACAGTATTGAATTCCCATTTATAACCTTGCAGCACGGTCTCTTTTCCCTCTTTATCGTAATATTTGGTTATTGCATTTGCAATACGGGCTCCAACACGGTCAACTGTTGCTGCATCGCGGTTATTACCGGAGTTTAGCACCTTATTCTCTGTCAGGAATGTATTATATTGTTGTGTTGCCATTAACTGCAAATCTGATTCCTTTACCAGACTCAGCTGGTTACGTCCTGTTACCAGGTTCAATGCACAACCTGCCATAAGAGTACCTGCAATCAGGATGAAAAAGATTTTTCTCATTTCTATACGTTTTATCCTGTTAAGAGTTAAACTCATCTTTAAAAATAAAGTTAACCAGGCTAGAACCTGGCGGTTGTTAAAACAACCATTGAACCAGGATATTGAGTAGTCTCATTTTCCTCAGCGGTAATAAATACTTTTGTTGGTCTTATGGCTGATACGGCTTTAAAAGAGACGTTTAAATGATTTGAGGTAACAATTCTTCCAACATTTCTTCCTTCTCCGCTTTCAGATTCAATCCATACTACATAGCTGGTTTTAGGTGGCTGCAGCCGGTCAATTGCCGCCAGATTTGATATAGTCATCTGAACAACGTAATTATTATTTTTATCGTTTTTGATAATTACACTACCCTCGGCTGCCGGAACAACTTCTGAATTAAGAAAGTAGATTTTCTTGGAACATGAAGTCAAACCAATTGCTATAGTCAGGAGAATCCCGGCTAACAGCGGTTTTGTAAGTAAATTAAGATTTTGAGTTTTCATAATAACAAGATTTAGTTAAAATAAAGCATCTATTTCACCTTTACAGTGATGAAATTATCTTATGTAATTCTTCTTTTGATTTACCAAGCTTTTTTTGAAGTCTGCCTAACATTTCATCCTTTTTGCCGTCGGCAAAAAGCAGGTCATCATCAGTTACGGTTGCAAATTTTTGTTTTAGCTTACCTTTCATTTCATTCCAGTTTCCTTTTGTCTCAGTTTTATTCATTTTCTTAATTATTAAGGAGTTAATATTTTAATTAAATACAAAGATTGACTCTTTCAGGGTTTAGACTGTTACACAATTACATCAAATATTTACATAATTTACAGATTTTGGCTTCTGCTGAATATGTGTGAATAATGTAATTATTAGCTACAGTTGTGTAACACGTCTGCAAACAGTAATAACTAACTTGCCACAAAAATATTTACAGTTATTTCAAGTTAGAAATTTCTATAAAACAGATTAATTATGAAAAAGTTAAGATTGAGTTTAGTAATGGTTTTAAGTGCATTTCTGATTATTGCAGGATGTGCTTCATGGAACAAAACGCAAAAAGGTGCTGTTGTCGGAACAGCTGCAGGGGGGGCTATGGGTGCTGTAATTGGTAATGCGGCAGGTAATACAGCCATGGGAGCTATTATCGGGGCAGCTGTAGGTGGAACCGCCGGAGCTGTGATTGGCCACCAGATGGACAAGCAGGCTGAGGAAATCGCCAAAACTGTTCCTGATGCTAAGGTGGAACGGGTAGGTGAAGGAATCGTTGTGGAATTCAACAGTAATGTTCTGTTCGGATTTGATAAGTCAAATCTCTCAGATGATGCTAAAATCAACCTTGACAAACTGGTAAAGGTGCTGAACGCCTATCCCGATACAAATATTGAAGTTCAGGGTCATACTGATTCCAAAGGAAGTGTATCATATAATCAGAATTTATCAGAAACCCGCGCTGAAGGTGTCTCATCTTACCTCAAAAACAAAAATATAAATGCGAGTCGGATTACAATTAAAGGATTCGGTGAATCAGTGCCTAAATATGACAATGAAACTGCCGATGGCAGAACTCAGAACAGGCGGGTTGAGTTTCTGATTACAGCAAATGAAAAAATGATTGAGGATGCCAGGAAAGAAGCATCGAACTAGACGGAAGGAGGAGTGAGGAGTGAGGTTAACGGTCATCCAGAAGACGGAAGCAAGACTATTACTTCGGACTTCGGACTCCGGACCTCGGACTAAAAAGTTACCAATAAAACAAATAATTAATAATTAAGAACAATGAAAACAAAAATAATCTTTATTGTATTGATATCTATGCTTTCAGCTTCATTGCTGATGGCCCAGAATGCCGGTAAGGCAAATACTTCATTTGCAATTCTGGGAGGTGTAAATCTTCAGAATCTGAATATGAAAAATTACTATGGTGACAAAATTACAAATGATATGATCATTGGTTATCACCTGGGTGTCAATGCTCAGATTCCTATTGTTCCCCAGTTCTATTTCCAGCCAGGTTTACTGTTTTCAACAAAGGGTGCCAAATACTCTGATGGTTCAACAGCCAAGCTGTCTTACATAGAATTGCCTTTGAATGCAGTTTATAAAGCCCTGGTAGGGAATGGATACTTCATGCTTGGGTTCGGACCCTATGTGGGATATGCCATTTCAACAAGTGGCGGAGATTTTAAAGCATTTGATGCAGGAGGAAATATTTTTGCCGGATATGAGCTGGCAGGGGGTTTATTCTTCCAGCTGAATACGCAACTTGGGATGCTTAATATTTATGATGGTTCAGATATTTCTGAAGATAAATCCTCTGTTAAAAATACCGGGTTTGGACTGTCACTTGGTTACAGGTTTTAAGAACAGGGTTAAGCTATTTAATCCTTTAATAAAAGGAAACAGGGAAAACATTTCCGGTCAGTTTGAGTGCGGTAGTTATTCATATATATATTCAACCGTGCTATTCTTTCTGACCGGAAACCCTAAGCTGCTGTAAACATATGCAAATGATGTCACCTGAACAATGTTTTCCCCATCATCCGGTTTAATATGGATTGTATATATCTCTTTAACAATATTATTCAGGTTTGTATTAATCCCCGGTGATAATATTCGCTGAACCGATCTGTAAGGATTCTGCTTATTATCAAATTCATATTCTGTGGTTGTGTTTATTTCTGCAAGACCTGATGAGGTAATGGAAAAAAGTACTTCATGTATCAGGTTTCCTCTCTCATCATATTCATATTCAATATAACCCAATATTTTATTATCCCAGTATAGAATCTCCCTTCCGATTCTGTCATTATCATCATAATTGTATTCCGAATATTCAGAGGTGGTTTCAGCAGGCCTTATGGCTATTGTTTTAGTAAGCCGTCCGGAAGCATTATATTCATATCTCAGTGTACCTCCTTTTTCAGTACTGACTAAACTCATTAAACCCTGCTGGTTTAATGCGGCTTCAAGAATATTCTGATCGGTACTTAAAAGAGCTTCATTAATATAATAATCAGTTGTCACTAACTGGTTTTGTTCATTGTAATTATAATTTGTATAACTGTATTTGCTTTTTTCCTCGCTTATCAGCCTCGAATAATTATAAACATATTCGTACTGAGGCTTCTCTGCATCTCTGACTGATTTTATTACTGGTACCTTTACCATATCCGGTATCATCATCTCATCATCTTTCTTACAGGAAAAAGCAACAGATATAAACAGCAATAAGAAGGGAAATATTTTCAACTTCATACTTAATATTATTAAACTAATTTCTCCTTAATCTATTACTGAACGTCTTCTGAAAAAAAATATTGAATAACTCCCGTTACAAATGTGCCAAAACCTTTTTCCAATAATCAAGTGTCATTTTACCAGAGCCATTCCAGTTACGTGCTATTGTTTGATAATCAAGATTTTCGTTGCGTATAGCATAATAGAGAAATATCTCTTTCGATATTTTATAATTATAGCAATCCTCTATTTTGTATTTCCTACCTGTCCGCTGGTAATAATCCAGGAGCCTGATTGGCCTTATCTGAAATGCCCCGTAGGCCTCTTCTATCAGGTTAAATGCAAGAGTATCACCTGAACTTTCAACCATAACAACAGCATTAATAAGCCTGGTGTAAGCTTCAACAGGTTCTGATTTAAAAATAAATGCAACTGAAGCTCCCGGAGCTGCTGCTTTGAATTGAAACGACAGAAAACATACAATTAATATGCAATTACGAAATCCCCATTTAACGATACGGCGAGCGTATCCTGATTTTTTATTTAATTCTTTTCCGGATCCCTCCATACTAATTATGGTTTTACCGGCAAATTTAAAGAGCTGAGAACAATATTCTATTACACAACTTTCTGAAATAATTATATAATTCACACATTACTAAAGTGTTTGAAGTAATCGATTTCAGGTTGGGATATGATTTATTACAGCTCAATGATAATACTGAGTAGTTCCTGAGTGGTCTTCCCAAGTTTATTCCCGAGCATTTCGATCATTCTTCGCTCCTGCCCTTCCTGAAAGTACAAATCACTTTCAGTTATTTTCGGGAATAATTGTCTGAACTTTCCCTTCTTTTCAGTCCTGAATCCTACTTCCTTTCTCTTCATAACCGGCATTTTTCATGGTGGGAGTTATTCTGAAATAAAAGTATGATCTATTCCTGAAAAAAACGTTACAAGATTGTTTGAAAAATTTACATAATTCACACATTTTCAACTTATTTTAAGACTCTGATATAATTCTGGTAAGTGTGAAAGATGTAACTAATTGGCGTAATTGTGTAATGAGTCTGTCAATAAAGGACCCCACCTTTGTAAGAGGTTGATCGAACAAATAATTCATCCTAATAAATCAACAGATTATCATTAAGAATTGAAACAAATAAGTAAGATATGAACAACTTTAGTTTGGCCAGAGAGGCAGATATAAAATCAGAACGAAGAGTAAAAAGGAACTTAAGTATTCAGAATAATCCTGTTGAAATATTAAATACAGGTGAGGCAATTAATAAACTGATTTCTGAAGGTGGAGATAGTTTCTACAACTATGTCGAATGGATAGGATTATTAAAGGATCCTGATCTGATTGTACTTTCTTCCCTTCATCACTATTTCTTCGACAATGAAGATCTGAAGAATACTAAAACCATTATCAATCTCAAGCAACTTAACCTGATAAAGGAAATAGATATTTTCTTCCATTCAATATTTAAAATTGCTCCACCAAAAAGTAATTTCATAGGCTGTTTCCTTGATAATAAGACTCAGTACGAGTTTTCAATTAATAATATAATATCACAGTATCATTCAAAGAATAATGTAGATCCTTTTGAAAATGGAATTAAATCGAGAAACGGGTTTTTAAATTCTGTCTACAATTTACTGGATTCCAGAACAGACAGGTACCTGACAAAAAGTAACGTTTCATCGCTTCTTAAGAGACAGGGATTTAAAGTAATGGATATGACAAAACTCAATGGTCTTACATATTTCCATTCCCAAAAGTCTCTGGATTCGATGAATTAGCACAAAAGTTTAATCTGGTAATTGAAATCCAGACATAAGATTCGGGAATTATAAAATAATAAAATTGAGATGGATTTAATCCGATACCTGTTTCGTTTTAAAATAATGGCATTCATAAAAAAATGGGATCTGGTAAATTTTATGCTGGGGAGTATTGATATACTTGCAATTGCACTGGCTTTTCAATGCGCTTATTATTTAAACTATCAGGAAACAGGCGGAATATTTCTGAATCAGAAGAAGTTTTTAGTCCTTTTTATTGTCATTTTGCCACTTTGGCTGATAATATTGTACTTCATTAAAAATACTGAGATACCCCGCACCAAACGCTACAGGGTTATGTTTTTCGAGTACCTTCAGTCGGCAATAATAATGCTTGCACTTCTGATTATCACATTCCTGGCTTTAAAGATAAATGCCATATCAGCCATCTTTCAGATTGAACTTACTGTTTTTGGATTTCTTTTACTGTTTGCTGTAAGGATCCTCGAATACAAAGTTTTCAAAACATTCAGGGCAAAAGGTTATAATCAGGTAAATATAGTCCTGATAGCGGATGAGTCATCACAATCCTTTATTGATAGTCTTCTCTTAAAACCGGAATGGGGCTACCGGATTATTGCAATATTTTCGACATCACTCCTGCTACGTAAAAAGTATGAAAAATCAATAATCTTTCTGCCAGAAGAGAACCTTGCAGTACTTAATGACCTTATAGAAGGTAATATAGTTGATGAGGTGCTGTACTTAAAAAGTAAAGCGCTACCGGCTGAGGTGAGAAAAATGGTCAGCTCATGTGAAGAATTAGGTGTTATTTTCCGTCTGAAGTACAATGACAATAAAATAAACCTGACTAATGCCATAAAAACAATTATTGCAAATACCTCATTCCTTAATTTCATTAATACTCCAAACAGTCCTTATGAACTGGCTTTAAAGAAAATTATGGATCTGAACATATCCCTGTTCATGATGATTACTTTGTCTCCGGTGTTACTCATTATAGCCCTGTTGATTAAATTCTCATCGCGCGGACCGGTTATATATAAGCAGGCCAGAGTGGGGTTAAGGGGTCGCAAATTCAATCTTTATAAATTCAGGACAATGGTTTATAATGCGGAAACTCTCAGAAAAGATCTGGATGCTGAAAATGAAGTGGATGGACCGGTATTTAAAATAAAGAATGATCCGAGAGTTACGGGTATCGGCAAGTTTCTGCGTAAGACAGGATTGGACGAACTGCCCCAGCTTTTTAATATAATGAAAGGTGAAATGTCATTGATAGGGCCACGACCACCGCTCGAGAGTGAAACGATACAGTACAAAAGATGGCAATTAAGAAGATTGTCAGTGAAGCCTGGGTTATCATGTTTCTGGCAGATCAAGGATGACAGGAACAACATTAAATTTGAAAAATGGATGGAACTCGACCTGGCTTATATTGATAACTGGTCTCTTCGGCTCGATCTGATGATCTTTTTCAAAACTATCAAAACTGTATTTCAAAGATCCGGATCATAAGTAAAAATTCAGATAATATGGCTGCTGCCGTTATTCGCAATAATTCAGGATTATATAACCTCCATCTCTAAGATTATTCTCCTTTTCATGGTTAAACTGATTAGACAAAAGAATAAGAAACCTCTTTCTGTAACAAGACATTAAATGTGTGAATAATGTAACTATTATGATAAATTATGTAATGCTTTTTTTATCATAACAAAGCATCTTTATCTGCGAGAACACAAGGACATAAACAGACCGGAAAGAATTCAATAAGTAACCAATATTAAAGAAGATGAATCTATTTTGTCATAAGGCAGGTATTATGTTCATAATGCTGTTTATTATATCCTGTGTTCCGGTTAAGGAGCTGAAATACTTCAATGATATTAATGAAATTGATGAACCTGAAGTTAATCCAAGGGTTCAAAAGATCATAATGCCGTTTGACAGGTTGTATATAAAAGTATTGAGTATCGATCCCCAGACAAGCCTGATATTCAATTCATCGGAAGAAATGAGGTATGGAAGTGGTAACAGCGGAGTTATTGGATACATGGTTGATGAAAACGGTGATATTAACTTCCCTTTTGTAGGAAATATAAGGTTAACCTCACTTACCACATCACAGGCTGGTGAGAAAATTCAGAAAGCTCTGAATGATTATGTTTCCAATACATCAATAATAGTAAAATATATCGATAACCAGGTCACGGTTATGGGTGAAGTACTGAGACAGGGCGTTCTGCCCTTTACACAGGACAAACTAACAATTTATGAAGCTCTCAGCCTTGGGGGAGGCATTACCAGATATGGTGACAGAAAGAATGTCGTGCTAATCCGGAACGAAGGAAACAAAATCATGCGATACCGTTTAAATCTGTCCGATTCCAGAATAGCCGGCAAGAGTTACTACTATGTACTTCCTAATGATATAATCATAGTTGAACCACTTAAGGCAATTTCTTCAAGTTATCCCAATTTTACTCTGACAACTGCACTTACATCAATAACAACACTTATCGCAGTCTTGCTTTTTGTAGGGTTAAGCTTTTAAATTTCAATCCGATCAATAATGACAAAAGAAACTGATTCAGGCATAGCGTTAATAAAGCATTACTTACAGGATATTGCTTACTTTAAATACTTTTATATAATATGTCTGGTTATTCTTTTAACAGTTGCTTTTCTGTTTAACAAATACTCCTCAAGACTCTATGAGGTGAAAGCTTCAATCGGTCCTGTGCAGAATGATGCTTCATCATTGCTCACCTCCAATGATTTATTCATGGGACTAAAAGCCCTGCAGTCAAACAGAAATCTGGAGAGTGGAATTTCCAATTTTATATCGTTCCCGACTGTTTCTTCAACAATAAGCAGCATGAATCTTGAGATTGGCTATTTCAGAGAGAAACACCATCTATTCAGGCAGGTAAGTGAGCTCTACCTGAGATCGCCTTATGTAGTAATTATGGATAAATCGCATATTCAGCCTATTGATGTAAAGCTCCGGGTTTTTATTCTCAGTGATACTACCTTCAGGCTGGTCATAGATCAGAATACGGTGTCACTGTACAATTATCTTGATAATCAGATAGTAATCGAAAATGTTCCCCTGAAGGTTGATACAATTTGCAGATTCAATGAAACCATCAGAGGTAAGACTTTCAAGTTTTCAGTTTCCTTTAACAGGGATTTCTATACCAGGGAAACAAATATGGAAGATTTTTACTATTTCAGCTTCTTCCATCTCGATTATCTTACAAAAGATTACCTGAAAAAACTGGAGGTAGAACCCATATCGCCTAAGACATCATTAATTATCCTGAAATTCAGAGGCAGGAATATTGAGAAAATCGTAAGCTTCCTGAACAGATATACAGATGCCATACTTGAAGAAAACCTGGCCAAGAAGAATAAGATAGCATTGAGTACAATAAAATTCATTGATTCCCAGATATCTGAAATATCAGATTCCCTGGTGATTTCAGAATCCAAACTCAGAAATTACAGATCGGCCAATCAGGTAATGGACCTTAGTTTCCAGGGCAAGAGCCTTTATGAGAAACTGGAACAAATTGAGACAGAGAGGGCAAATCTGCAGATTCAGGAGCGCTATTATAACTATATAATTAATAACTTCAAGTCAAGTAACGATATGTCGGGAGTAGTTCCTCCATCGGCTATGAATGTTGCAGATCCGATTATGAATCAGCTAATTACTCAGCTACTGTTATTATATTCACAGAGATCAGGAATCGCAAGTAATAATGCAGAAAAAAATCTTTTCCTGGGGCAGATTGATAATAAAATCAAAGTACAGAAGCAAGCTATTATTGAGACTGTAACCAATAATCTGAACACCCTCAATCTTTCCCTGAATGAATTGAATTACAGGGCGGATAAACTATCAAGGGAAATTTCCCAGCTTCCGAGAACTGAGCTGAATATGGTAGGCTTACAACGAAAATTTGATCTGAGTGACGTGATCTACACGTACTTGCTTCAAAAAAGATCAGAGGCTGCGATCACAATGGCTTCAAATTACCCTGATTTTGAGGTTATAGAACCTGCCCGTGAATTTACTAAGAAGATCATAGTACCAAGGCCCAAACTCAGCTACCTGCTTGCAATATTCTTTGGTCTGGCGATTCCCACAACATTCATTTTCATAAGGAATTTCTTTAACAATAAGATCAGCAGTATTTATGATCTTGAGTCCCTGATTAATCAATCAGGAATGGGTGTGATATTTAATAATAACTATAAAAGCGAGGCAGTGGTGCTCGAAGCGCCTAAATCTGCTATTGCCGAATCATTCAGAAATCTGAGAAGCTCTCTTTTCCTGAAACTCAAGTCGGAGAAATCCAAAGTAATAGTAATTACTTCATCACAGCCTAAGGATGGTAAAAGTTTCATCTCCTTCAACCTTGCTGCTTCCATTGCAATTGTCGGATATAAAACAATTATTATCGACTGCGACCTCAGAAAGCCAACTCTCCATGAAAAATTCAAGGAGGATAACTCCAGTGGGATCTCAAACTTTATGGTGAAAAATGCCACAGTAACTGAGATTATTCGAAACACCTCTGTAGAAAATCTTTCATTTATTCCGGCAGGACCTCTGCTTCCAAACCCGTCAGAGCTGATAGAATCAGGCGTTCTGGATGAGCTGATGAATTTTCTGAAAAAAGAATATGACTATATAATAGTTGATACCTCACCTGTAGGACTTGTTGCTGACGCAACCCAGCTGATAAGGTATGCAACACATATTCTTCTTGTTACAAGGATCAATTACACACGTAAAGACATCCTTGAACATGTCTTAAAGAATTTCAGTTCAAACCGAATCACAAATTATGATGCTGTATTAAACAGCCTGCCTCTTGACACAAGCCCATACAGACACTATACCAGTTATTATCTTAAGAAGTAGGTGATTTTTTACAGGAAACCGGGATGCGTTTGTCTGATTAAGTTCAGTTGTAAACTATAAATTTCTGGGAAGAAAGTGTCACTCCTTTTGAAACAAGAAGTATTACAAAAACTCCTGATCTGAAATTAACCGGAAATTGCTGACTTGTAATTCCTGCTTCTAGTCTTCTTTCAAGGAGCAATCGCCCTGACAGATCATAGATCCTGATACTGTTACGCGCTATGATTGCTTCCTGTTCCGAATAGGTGCTTGTATACTCACACAAAATGTTAAGAATATGATGGACCGGATTAGGATAAACCGTAATCTTAATACTTGAGGGCAAAGAATCTTTCAGAACAGGTACAGGTGCAGGTACCGGTTCAGGAGCCGCAGTAATGACGCTATTAGTTACTGATTTTGAGGGGATCTCTTCTGCCGGCGCTCCTGTTTCAGATTGCAAGGGATTTACAGCAGGTATTACATAGGACAATGTTGTAACATCTCCTTTTGAAACAGGTGTTGCCATGGTAAGTTTGACAGCTCCGTCGACTATACCCACTGAGGTCAAGTCCCTTTTCACTGAATTGACCTTAACAGTAAATGCAGAGACAGCCGGAACTACTTCAGCCAGACTTATATTATAGTCAATTTCAATTGCTTCGGGATTGGTCTCAGTAATAAAGGAAGTTAAATAAACAGGATTAGCTGCAAGGATAAATGCAGACTGATAACATCCAATATCCGGGGGACTTTTTAAAGTCTTTCCATCTAAATCAAATGATATTCCTGTAATTGATATGCCTTTGCCGATAGCAGGTGATGCTGATTGCAAATGCCAGTCGGCGTTAATATTTATAAACAAAGGATCGCTGATTACAGCCGTTGGTTCCCAAGTTGGAACACCGCTTCCGGGAACATTCAGGCCATCTTTTTTTACATAATTAAGATCACCCGTTCCTGTCCTGTAATAGGTATTATTACTATGAATTAAACCGGTACTATTCCCTATACTGACAAGTAATCCTCCTGATGAACCGCCATGAAAAATGTTATTTCTTAAGTTAAGACCCTGAACTTCTGGTACAATCATAATGGTGGCATCGGATCCGTTATTATAAAATGTATTATTATTTACTGAAATATTTACATTTCCTGTTCCTTTAGCGATACCTTGCATTATACCATAGACTTTGTTCCCGTAAACTAAATTGTTATTGATTATATAACTTACATTATATATTTCATTAGTATTTAAATTAAACCCTGAGTGACTGTTGTTATATATTTTACAATTTGTAACTGTTCCTGAACCTCTTAACCTTACACCAGAGCCATTAGGTTGATCATGAATAGTACAATTGGAAATTGTTACCGGTCCTGATGTAAGAAACTGATAAATTCCATGACTCAAAATATCCCTTCTTCCATTATCGTATATATCACAGTTTGTTATCTTAACACCCCCGAGCCAGCCAAATATACCATTATGGTCAGTGGTGGTTATTAATCCATTGCTATAAACCTTACAATTGTTGATCGTTATATCACCATCCTTCTGTACATATATTCCATCCCTCTGGTTATTCCTTACTGTACAACCATCAACTAAGCAATTAGTTGTCGATGTTGTTCCATTAAACTGAAGACCATAACCTGCACTATACTGAAACGTACAATTATAAAACTTTAACTCAGCAGCAGTAGCTGTGGCAGTATATATCATATAGCTACCATCATTATTGGAACATTCAAAAGTGATCCCTGTAAAAGTAAGGTAGTTTTTACCCTGGGTATCAACCACCCTCTGTCGTGAACCCGCTTCTACCAATCCTGATGGATCACCTGAAGAATAAACTGAGAGGGTGTTCCCTGTCCAATACCAGCTATTTGTTGTATTACACGCTGCCCTGCTGGCAACCTTTGTACCTAACTCCCGGTTAATAAGAACAACTTTAGGTTCAGTTATGACTCCGGTTACATCCCAGATGCCACTACCCCCGCTTACAAAACCAGTTATCTTATCTGCACCGGTAATTATTGGGCTATTCCCGGATCCGTATGAACTAAAAACTATAGGATTACCGGAATTTCCGGAACTTGGAATTTTCAACTGTTCTCTCCACACTCCGCCTTTCATAAATGATATTTCATCTCCTGCAACAAATGCTTTTGAATTGACCTTTGCCACAGTTTTCCATGCAGTGGCAGTTGTTGTGCCTGCTGCTGCATCATTTCCGGTGTTGCTTACGTAATAGTTCGTAGCCGAAACTACCATACTGATTACAAGGAAAATTATCGTAAGTATTTTTTTCATTTATCGCATTTTTAAAGCCTTTATACCATCAGGCTTATAAAAGACCAGATTTTTCTTACATATTCTTCATTTCAGATCAGCCATTTCGAACTTAGAATCCCGATTTGCTTTTAGCATGATATCTGCAATTGCAGAAGTAATTTTGTCAAATTCATCAGCTTTATTAAAGAAATAATCTGCTCCATTTTTGTCTGCAAGTTTTTGGTAGTATTCCGATGAATAAAAAGTCAGAATAATAATCTTAATTTTGCTATTCTCCTTTCTGATCTCACTTAAGATTTCCAGACCACTCAATCCCGGCATTTTAATGTCTAATATTGCAATATCCGGTTTCAAAGTCCTTAAAGCATTAAGAGTCTCAGTTCCATTCTTAAAAGCGGCAATAACTTCCAAACGTCCGAAATTGTTAATAATCTCTTTTAGTCTCTCCAGAATTAAGTCAGAATCATCCGCAAGCAGTACTCTCATTTTACTGATCTTTTGAACATGACAAATGTATTATCATACCATACAGAGGTCTGTAAGTTTGAGGATAAAAAAATGTAAGAAAAACAATTGATCTCTTGTAGGAGAATTCTTACAAGAGCAAATAAATGGCATAAAAGAGCTACATGATTTATGCTGCTAAATTAATTTATATTCAATGCAGTACCTGGTTAGCTCTGTATTTTTTTTAAGATTCATCTTCTGCATAATCCTGGATCTGTAGGTGCTCACAGTTTTGACAGATATAAAAAGCTCATCCCCAATTAGCTGAAGAGATTTTCCATTTGCAAGACGGATCATAATCTCAAATTCGCGGTTAGATAAAATCTCATGTTTCTGCCTGAGGGAATCATTGTCGAGATGCTGTGCAAGATTCTCAGCAAGTGATTGCGAAATGTATCTTCCTCCGGAGGAAACTTTCTTTATTGCTAAAATAAGTTCTTCAGAAGCAGTATCTTTTGTGAGGTAACCTGAAGCACCGAATTTTAAAGCTCTGATGGCGTATTGTTCCTGTGGATGCATACTAAGCATCAGAACATTTGTTGAAGGCCATTTCGTTTTAATTGTTTTTAAAATTTCAAGCCCGTTATGGTCAGGAAGCGATATATCGAGTAACACAACATCAAAAGCATCTCCTCGTAGAAGAGTAAAAGCCTCTTCCCCATCTCTTGCTTCTCCGATGAGAACGACCTCTTCCAATTGCTGAAGGATTTGTCTGAGCCCGTCACGCACGATTTTATGATCCTCACAAATCAGAATTTTCATTTTTATCTTTAATATTTAGCGGGAAAATCAGGCTAATGACAGTAAAACGGTCATCCTCCCGAAAAATTTTAATTTTTCCTCCCAGTGAAACAGCTCTCTCTTTCATACTTATTATTCCGAATGATTTTTTGGAAAATATTTTATCTTCAGCTATTCCTATCCCGTTGTCAGAAATAGAGAATTCAATATTCCCCTTTCGTTTGCCCAAAGATATTTTTGCAGTTGAGGCACCGGAGTACTTTGCAATATTTGTTAGTGCTTCCTGCATTATTCTGAACAGGACGAGGGAAACATCAGGAGCAATTATTATGTTAGAATCCATATCAAGATATATCTTAACCCTGTTTCTTTGTTCAAATTCTTTTGTATACCATTCTATAGCAGTCTCAAGACCCAGATCGTCAATTATCTGTGGCCTTAACTGAGAAGTAAGCCTCTGAACTGTCTTTATCGTATCACTGACAAGAGCTGAGACTTTGTTAATTTTCAGCACTGTCGCCATGTCGGTAACATTCTGTTTGATTGTAGCCAGGTCAATTTTAACAGCAGTAAGCGCCTGTCCGAGATCATCATGAAGTTCCCTTGATATAGCTACTCTTTCCTCCTCCCTTACTTCCTCTATGTGCTGGGTCAGCATACGCGATTGCTCCAGATTAAACTGAAGCAGTTTCTGATCTGTTATATCCCAGATCAGACCGATAAGGCGTATGGGTTTGTTATCCTTATTATTTATTGTCTTTGCCGTTACTGCCAGGAACCTGATTGTACCATCAGGCCATACTGATCTGAAATCTGTTTTGATATCTGATTCTATTTCAGACTTGTTAGAAAGCTGTTTTACAACCTGCTTCCTGTCGTCAGGATGAATCCGGTCCAGAAATTCCTTTTCGGTTCTTTTGTACTGAGTTGTAGTAAATCCCAGCAACATGGATGCTGTACTATCAAAATATCTTTTGTTTCCGGCCAGGTCAAAAACCCAGGTTCCGATACCTGCCGATTCTACCGCCATATTCAGCAGTGTAAGCTTCTCTTCAAAGACAACATGCTTATTTATCCCCTCTCCTGCCAACTTTGGAACCCTGATAGGTTTTCCCATTTCAGAATATGGTTATATAGTCATTTATTCTATAAATTTAACATTTTCTGGCGATTGAGCCATAAAACATACTATCTTTTAAGCCAAAAAAAAAGAGTAAGACCCATTTAGCCTGATTAATTCATAAACTTAAAATTAAAGATAAAAATTAACTTATTACTCTCTGATTATTCTGACTTGTTCCGTGATTTATCTTTATAGGAATGATTTTCCTGGTTTCTTTATGGATTCACCCCTTATTTTTTCGTTGCAGTATTTATTTTTGGTGCTAAATCTTGTTTTTGGGGATACCTATCCTATTTATGTTACAGATTATCAGGATATATGTCAGAGAGGCTGTGATTTACATTTTTAAGTTCGAAGTATGATCAATCTCTCATAGCCTCTGATTTGTTCAGTTTTTGTTGTGCAAGACTGTGGTAACTCTATTTTTATTTTGGTTCTCATCTCTTTAACCCATGCGGCTGTTTTAATAATTTTGAGCTGTATGGTTTTCATGGTTGCATTGGCATACTCGCTTCCCTTTAATACTTCCTTTTGCAAGGTGTGTATAAGTATGTATGCCATTGAGTGCAGGAACAAACGAAACTGGTTTGCTGTAAACTTCGTGCAAGACGACCGGTCAGACTTAAGATACAACTTATGATCTTTTATGCGTAGCTCCATTGAGCCACGTGCACAGTAACCTTTCTCGTATAAATCACGGGTACGAAAATCGGCCAGGCTGGTGACGATGTACCGGATGTTGGTTCCCATTGTGCTCACCTCAACTTTCACAATAACTCGTTGGTAGTTTCCCCAGCTTTCGGCTTTGTACATAAATGAATGGTAGCGTTTTACCGGCTTTTGGTATTGATTAAACTCTCTTTGAGCACTTTCAATGGTTACCTGTGCCAGTTCGTGGAGTTTTGCATTGCCCGTCAGTCCGGTGATAAAGTCAATATTAGGTTGGATCCATGTCCAATCCATAAAATCCTGCGATGCAAAATGGCTGTCGCCACGTACTATAATCTTTGTCTCAGGCCATTGCACACGAAGGTACGATATAAGCTTTTGTAATAACCTGGCAATATTGGCTTGTTTATTCCGGCGACCGGGCCTTAAAATGGTAGTTACCAATTTCCCAGACAATCCTTCATATATATGTATGGGCATATAACAATGCTCGTTGTAAAAGTTGTTGAATAATGCCAATTCTTGTTGTCCATAGGTGTCATTGTTGGTATCATCGCAATCTAAAATAATGACTGATGGAGCTTTTGAATATGAACTTATAAACATGTCTACTAAGCATTTGCCCAAACGAAAAAGATCAGTTCTTGTTACTGTGTTTTCCAATCGGCTCATTGTTGGTTGAGATGCTAAATCAGGCTCGCTTTGGGGCAACCGGCCTACACATATTTTAAATATCATATCTTCACGCAGATCATTGCAGTCATTGCAATCTTCATAACCGGCTGCTATCTGAAAAACCCGTTGTATCAGCAATTCCCTAACAGAATAATCAATATAACGACTGTCCCTTTCATCACGTATGCAGTTACTAGCTGAAGCTAAGAGGTTTAGCTGACTATCAAGCTCACGAAGAAGTAATAATCCACCATCGCTGCTTATGCGGTCACCGCTAAAACTAAGTTCAATGTTTTTACCTTTTATCGGAAAAAGGTTAAGTTCTTGTGTGGAATTTTCAGTATTTTTGTCTATCATTGTAGATGGGGGTGTTTTTGTTGTAACAACTTTAAATATAGCTATTTAAGTTATAAATAAAGAACAAAACCCCCTTTTTTATGAATAATTCAGGTTAAATGCTTTGTTAGGAGAAGCAAAATTTTGGAGAGCATATAATTATTTCTGGATGGTAAAATTTTTTGGAGCCGTTCCCATAGTAACTGAACCCTATGAAAGTCTAGATAATATTAATGTGCCACGAAATCCTGTTGAAGATGTATACACCATGATAATAACTGATTTAGAATGGGCATTAGATAAAGCTGGATTCCCAGATGTTCCATATTATTTGAATGGATTTAAAGTTACTAAAGGATTAGTTGCCACTCTATTAGCTGATGTTTATCTTCAGCAAGCAGGATATCCGATACAGTCAACTACGAGTTATCAAAAAGCAGCAAATGCAGCAAGAATAGTTATCAATAGCGGAGTATATCAGCTAATCAAACACGTTACTCTACCGACTCAGAGTGCTTACAATGTGATGCGAGTAACTGAGAAAACACTCGAATATATTTATTCAATAGAATATGAACCTAATTTAAAAGCCACACCAAAGCCACAGTATACAATTCCAAGCTATGCCAGACCTCCTGGCACTAGATATCAAGATATGTGGAATTGTTACCATCCGCGAGATGAATTTAGTAGAATCTATGATCCTGTTAAAGATTTAAGGATTCAAAATAGGCAATTATGGCATAATTCCATAGAGAGGGGCGGAATAAAATATGACTTTAATGCATGGGCTCCATATCTATGGTATGATGAGGATGCGATATTTAATAGTGGGAAAGGAGGCCAGGACTTTCCGATATTACGTTATGCTAAGGTGCTTTTAATTGCTGCAGAAGCGATTGCACAGGTGGAAGGAGTGACTAATGAAGCAGTATCTTACTTAGCCGACGTAAGAAGTAGAGCCTACTGGCAATCTGACGAGAACCAAATTAAGGCTGAATTACAGGCATTATCTAAACAACAGTTTATAGAAGAAGTATGGAAAGAACGTCATAGGGAATTAGTTTTTGATTTTGCCACCTGGCCTGATATTCAGAGAACACGGAAGTACCCTGTAACATCAGCCTCTAATCCTGGGATAGTAACCTTTGTAGATTTGGTTGGTGCTACAAATCCATTTGGTGCTACATTTCAGGAGTTTCATTTGATATGGCCAATACCATTAATGGTAATGCAAAAAAATCCGGCGATGGAACAAAATCCTGGCTATTAATAGTGTAATAACATTCATCTTTTAAATAATAAATGGATAGCAACAGGGGAGAGATCAGCAGCTAAAAGATTTCTCCCCTCAATTAAGATATTTATATTTATTGTCGAGAATTTATTTCATGATCAAACGGGAATTCATAGTTTGAAATAAGAGAGATAATGAAGGTAATCATATTATTCTGGAAAAGGTGCAAACGATAATTGTAAAAAATATGAATTTAAACTTCAAACGATGAAAAAATCAAAGAGAACATTATTATTAATAAGCATGCTTTTAGGGATATCAATATCAAGTATTGATGCCCAGATCAATACTCTTCAGACCGAAGGCACCATTGGTGCTATGAAATTGCATGTTATACCTCAGGCACATATAGACTTGTCCTGGTGGTGGAGGTATGATCCTTCGGCAATCCATGTGATTGCAAAACACACTCTTGAGGTAGCTTTTGACAACATGGAAAAATTTCCTGATTATACTTTTACATTTCTCCAGGTACCTGTCATGGAACCTTTGGAAAAGCTTTATCCTGATCTCTTTTATAAATTACGTTATTATGTACATAACCGTAGAGCTATAGGGCCAGGACTGCCAAACCCGGGCCCAAGTGGTGATAATGGGCGACTGGCAATAGGAAGCGGATTATTTGTAGAAACTGACGGATGTCTACCATGTGGTGAGTCAATAGTCAGGCAATGCTTATATGGGAAAAGATGGATCAAATACCAGTTTGATATTGACGTTAAAACAGCCTGGTTCCAGGATGCCTGGACACATCCCTGGACATATCCGCAGATTCTAAAGAAATCAGGGATAGATTCATATATGTTTACACGTCCGCGTGGAAAAATGAAAGATTCAATGTTTTGGTGGGAATCCGCTGATGGTTCCAGGGTATTTGCATACAATCCTCTTGCTGCCGGAGGTAATCTTAGTCCCAAAGATGAAATTGATAAATACCTTGCTGATATTAATTCTAAGTATGGAATCAATGATGGAATTACGCTTATTGGTGTAGGGAACCATGGGGGAGGTGCCATTAGGGCTGATGTTGAAAGAATGCACCAGGTGATGAATGAAATAAATAACGGAAAAAGTCTTGCAAAGATCATGTTCAGTACACCAAAACAGTTTTTAGCTGCTGCAATGACTGAGAAAGGTAATTTCCCTGTATACAGATATGAAATTGAGCCTACCATCCGTGGTGCCTATACTACAGTAGGAGAGATTAAAAAGGGGAATCGTCAGAGCGAAACCATGCTTATGACACTTGAAAAGTTTGCATCGGTTTCATATGCACTCGGCTACGGAAACTATCCGAGCGAACAAATATACAGTTCCTGGAAGAAGCTGATGATAAACCAGTTTCATGATCCTATCTCAGGGACTGATATCCTTCCTTCAATAGATGATGTTTTAAGGCGTTTTAAAGAGATCGTCGATACATCATCCATTTTGCTAGATGAATCTTTGAGGTCCATTACAAAACACATCAATACCCAGGGAGATGGTGATGCTCTTGTTATTTTCAATCCACTGTCATGGAAGCGTACAGATGTAGTTGAGGCAACACTGAAATTGCCGGCAGGGACAAATTATATATCAATACTGGACCAGGAGAAGCGGAGGATACCGGTACAAATTGTAAGTGTTAAAGAAAAAGAGGGAGCCAATGAATTTAAGGTATTATTCCTTGCAGAGAATATACCCTCTATGGGCTACTCGACATTCAGGGTAAGACCAGAAAATGAAAAGCCATCAGATAAAAATGCCTTCAGGACACGGAGGTTTTTGCTTGAGAATGAGTTTTTCAGAGTAAAAATTGATTCGGTGACGGGATGCGTCTCAGGGATAACAGATAAGCGGAATAAGAGGGAGGCACTTGAAAAAGGAGGGCTGGGTAATTTGATACAGGTAATTGATGATTTCGGAGACTCAGAAGGATTCTTATTGTCACCAGAGGGAGCTAGGGAATACAATCTGTGGACAGGAAAGACAGTAAACCTGGATTCGTACACGGAGGCAGAGCTGATAGAAAACGGACCAGTCAGGTCAATGGTTCAGATCAAGAAGAACTATAACCTGGCCAGATTTATACAAAGGATATACCTGTACCCGGGAATAGACAGGGTAGACTTTGAACTTATAATAGACTGGAACGGGAAGAATAAGATGGTTAAAGTGGCCTTCCCGGTTAATTCAGAGAATAAGAATGCCACATATGAAATTCCTTATGGTAATATAGAAAGGCCGAGCATAGGAGAAGAGCATAATGCGCAAAAATGGGTAGACATATCAAATAAGCAATATGGGGTGAGTGTCTTGAATGACAGTCGCTATGGCTATGATGTCAAGGATAATATGATACGTCTGAGCCTGCTTCGCAGCCCTGATCATCCTGTAGAGAGTCTTGATGACAGGGGGATTCACCAGATAAAATACTCAGTATTTCCTCATAAGGGTGACTGGCGTGGTGCCGGGGTAGTGCAAGAAGGATATGAATTTAACTATCCGCTGATAGCAGTGAGAGAGGAATCACATAAGGGCAAGCTGCCGGCAACACATTCATTTGTTGAGGTAGCTCCTGAAAATTTTATTATAAAAGTGCTGAAGAAGGCTGAGGACTCAGATGACCTGATATTAAGGTTCTACGAGACTACAGGCAGTGCAGGTACAGCGACAGTGAAATTTTCAGAATTCATTGATTTTGATGATATTCACAAGACAGACCTTCTGGAGAATGAGCTTGAAATTATTCCAAGACAAGGTCATGAATTCAACACGAATGTTGGCAAATATTCAATTGAAAGTTTCAAGCTGATCAAGGATAAATACTAACAGACATTAAGATGGATTTCAAGAATCTTCCTTCAGGTTTATATTTATTTCTGCTAAGTTTCTTAATTATTCTTCACGGTTGTACAGGTAAAGCCGATAAAGAAAAGGGTATAAAAATAAAGGCAGCAACTGCTTATGAAGAGATTATTGGAGATGATTCCATGAATATAGCAGGCGGAATTTTCCCCAGGAAAGTATCCGGGCAGGAAGGCAAGATAAGGGCCACTGCATTGGTGCTTGAGGGAGGAAATACTAAACTTTGTATCGTCTCATGTGATGTACTGGTGATTGGCAGAAATATTATTGATGAGATAGGACAGAGAATAGAGACTGAGTGCGGTATTCCATTTAAAAACATCCTTGTTTCAGCAACTCACACACATCACACACCAGCGGTCACTTCAACCCATGGCCATGGTTTTCCTGGTGATCCGGTTTTTGTTGAAAGGCTGAAAGATGCAGTTGTCTTTGCTGTTAAAAAAGCTAACGACAGGCTGGCCGGAGCAGAGAATGCATCGATGTTTTTCTGGCTTGGACAGGAGGCTACTGTTGGCCAGGACAGCCGGCTTCTTCTCTCCGACAGCACGATCAACTGGTCAGGCCGCAGAGACGATGCAATAAGGCCGACAGGCCCATTTGATCCTGATCTTCCTGTTATTTCTTTTAGGGATGAAGAAAGGAATCTGATTGCTATGATTTTCAATCACTCCACTCACAATATTGGTTCACGGAAATCAGGAGTTCGCTCTCCAGGTTTTTATGGCCTGGCCGCCCAGGAACTTGAAGAAGAAATTGGCGGAACATGCCTTTTCCTATTAGGTGCATGCGGATCAGTGCATTCTCTTGATCTTTCCACCGATGAAAAGATTTTTCGAATTAAACAAGCTGTAACTGATGCATATCAGAAATCATTGAAGAAAGAGGTTACAAGGCTCGTTTCAATTAAAGAAGAGTTTGAGTACCGTGTCAGGGAATTCGATGATACTAAAGAACAGGATGACATTTCATATTACTGCAAAACGAGAATGAATGCTCCAATGCCAGTGATTGAATCAGTAATAGAGGTATTCAGGGAAAACAGGGAAGACCTTAAGTCTCATCAGGGAGAGACCAGGAAAACATGGCTACAGGCAATGGCGATTGGAGAAGTTGCCATTGTGGCTGTCGGTGGAGAATATTTTGCTGACCTTGGTATTCATATAAAGAGGCGTTCTCCTTTCAGGTATACATATGTAGTCGAACTGGCAAATGATTACATAGGATATATACCTGATGAAAAAGGGTATGAACTAGGTGGATACCAGGCATGGACAGGTTATCATGGAATAGTAGCCAAAGGTACTGGTGAATCCATTCTTGAAAGAACTGTTCAATTGCTTACAGTCCTTTATGATGAGAAGTAATTACTGGTTAAGGATGTGATTTTTAAAAATAATGTTATGAAGAATAATGGATGTTTATTGATGCCCAGATTATTTTTGTTCCTGGTGCAAATTGTGATTGTTCTAAGTGGATGTGTTAATAGGGAAGAACAAAATAAAGATAGTATTAAAATAAAAGTTGCAACTGCCGCCAAACATCTTGTTGGACATGATTCAATGGTAATTGCCGGAAGTATTCAGGCTGGATATGCACATGGAGAAGAAGCACCTATAAGGACAACAGCTTTGGTAATTGATGATGGAGAGACCAAATTATGCATTATAACCTGCGATGTAACCAAGGTTGACAGGGAGTTTACCGATGATGTTGCAAAAAAAATAGAAGCAGAATGCGGAATTCCTTTTGAGAATATTCTTTTTTCTGCGTCACATACACATCATGCCCCGGCAACAGTTGGAATCCATGGATATTCAAGGGATGAGAATTTTGTAAGCTCCATGAAAGGTGCAATGTTTACCGTAGCATCAGAAGCTAATGAGAAGCTAAGAAAAGCACCCGAATCTTCTATGTATTTCTGGCTTGGACAGGAAGCAACAGTAGGCCAGAACAGCCGTTTGCTTCTTTCCGACAGTACAGTAAATTGGGCAGGTCCCAGGGATGATGCAATAAGACCGACAGGGACTTTCGATCCAGAACTTCCGGTAATAGCTTTCAAGAGTGCTGACGAGGAACTGCAGGCACTCCTGTTTAATCATTCCACACATAATATTGGATCACGCAAAGGCAGAGTACGATCTCCTGGTTTCTATGGGCTTGCTGCCCAGGAACTGGAGCAGGAACTTGGAGGGAATTGCCTCTTTTTGCTTGGTGCAGCAGGATCCGTACATGCCCTGGCTCTTACTGTAGATGAAAAAGTTTTCAGGATTAAGGAAGCTGTTAAGGATGCTTACAACAAAGCTGAAAAAAAAGAGATATCAAAACTTGTCTCAGTAAAGGAAGAATTTAAATACAAAGTGAGGAAGTTTAATGAGGAGGAAGAGGATAAGGCTGTTTCCCACTACTGCCATAAGAGAGGCCATCCTGAATCTACTATTGAAACCTTCAGGACTAGAAGAAAGGAACTTGCTCAACATCAGGGCGAGGTAAGAAAAACCTGGCTTCAGGTAATGCAGATAGGTGAGGTAGCAATTGTCGGAGTAAGCGGTGAATTATTTAATGACCTCGGAATAGAGATAAAAAGACTTTCACCTTTCAGGTATACTTACATAGTAGGTTTGGCAAACGATTACATAGGTTATATCCCTGATGAAAAAGGTTTTGATCTTGGAGGCTATCAGGTATGGACCGGCGCTCATAGCCTCGTGTCAAAAGGTACAGGTGAAGCAATTGTGGATAGAGCCGTTGAAATATTGAACGAGCTGTATAAGGAGCAATAAATTCTGAAAAATATAAACCATTAATAATGTGAAAGTTGCTATGAAAGTAAAGTTTATGAATTTTAAATCAGGGATCAGAATACTGGTTTTGGTATCTGCTTTTTTACTTCAGAGTTCATGCATGGATAACAGCATGGTCAGGAATGAAGAGATAAAAATTAAAGTGGGCGCTGCTGCTGAAGAAATAATGTCAGATGATTCTATGGATATCGCGGGCGGCATTCAACCATGGAAAGCAAAAGGACAGGAAACTCCAATAAGAGCAACTGCTGTTGTAATTGA
>Ga0209212_1000523_pt1 | contig 73917 bp, 61 predicted proteins | sample RifGroC2_FD_183996 | JGI IMG/M metagenome (GOLD analysis project Ga0209212, IMG submission 183996) | Groundwater microbial communities from Rifle, Colorado, USA - Groundwater C2 (SPAdes) (version 2) | ecosystem: Environmental > Aquatic > Deep subsurface > Groundwater | place: Rifle, Colorado...
GAGCAGTTAAATTCTTTGCAGATTAAGAATGTTGTTTCTTTATCAAAGATACTGGAATTACCTGATGCCAATGCTGCTGAATCAGTTAGCCGTTTACCGGGCGTTTCTCTTATTAGAACCGGAGGAGAAGGCTCACAGGTTGTCATACGCGGACTTTCACCTCAATACAATCAAATTACAATTGACGGAGTTGAGCTGCCTAGTGATGTAGCTTCATTCAATAATCTTGTCTCCAGCGATAAAGGACAGCAAGGTGGTGGAGGAACTAACTCAGGTTTTAGTATTGCTGATTTGGGCAAATTGGGTGATAGAGGTACGGATTTAAGTATGATTTCTTCCAATTCGCTTGGAGGAATTGAAGTTATTAAAGCTATTACACCAGATATGGATGCAACGTTGATAGGGGGAGTTGTAAATTTTGGTTTACGAAAAGCTACTAAATCTTATCCTAATAGAATTTTGGGCGAACCATCATTCCCGTTTATTCAGATTACCTCGCAGGGTAGTTATAATGATCTGAAAGATTCTTATGGGGACTACAAATTTGTTGGTACGGCAGAGAGTCGTTTTTTTGATGGAAGTTTTGGCGTTTTTGTTCAGGGATTAATTGATAAACGAAATCTTAGTTCAAATGAGCTTCGTGCGGATTATGATTTACATGATAAAACTCATGGCGATGCTGGTGTACCTGATTTAGTGTCGTTAGATCTCACTGATGTTTTTAGGGAACGTGAAAGAAGCAATATAACTGCTGTGTTAGACTATGAGTATCAAAGCGGCGAGATCGATTTCATGAACTTTTTTAGCACCAGTGATACAAAGGCAACCAGTAGAAGCGAATCTATTTTACAGGCAAGTAATGATCTTTATTATTCTGCAAAGGACGAGCATAATAAATTGAATGTAATAAGTAATCTTCTCATTCTAAAACAAGATATTCCAATTTTTCATGTTGACCTTAAATTATCTCATAGCTATTCCGAAAGTAAAAATCCCCGGGATTTATTTTTCAATTTCTGGCAAGATGATGCCGGGCTTTCTAACAGGGGAAATTTAGCAAAAGTACCTCCAGGTCTTTTAGCGTCTTATATTGTTCCCAATGACTCAATTGCTAGTTTGGATCAAATACAAACTAAAGAAACTTTTACTAAAGAAAGAGTGGCTACAGGCTCATTAGATTTACAAACCAGCTTACCTATATCTAATGATGTTACAGCTATAATTAAGTTTGGTGGAATGTTTCAATACAGATATCGTTCAAACGATATTAATGAATATCAAGGCTCGCATTTATACTCAGGTGGAGGTGGTGTTATAAACGCCTTTTCGAGAGCTTATCCTGATTTAATACTTAATGGAGGAAACTTAAGCTTTTTGAATTTCAGTCATGATAGTTATTCCTATGGTGATTTTCTTAACGGTGACTATAACCTTGCATATCCTATCAATGTAGAGTTGATGTATCAGCTTTTACCAATTGCCAGGCAAACCAGCACGCTCGAAGGATATCAAATTAATCATCTTGCATCTATGCTAAATGATTATTCAGGCAACGAGAAAAAAAGTGCGGCATATTTAATGGCAACACTTAATATTGGAGACAAGATTACAGTTGTGCCCGGTGCCCGTTATCAAAACCTGACAACAACATTTACGGCAGTGAGAGGCGAAACCGCTCCGGGCCCGGTAGGTATTAATGGAGGGGAGGTAACCAAAACTGAATCTCATGGTTTTCTTCTTCCAATGGTTCACGTTAGATATAGACCCTTAGACTGGCTTCAGGTTCAGTTTGCTTATACAAACACTTTAAATTATCCCGATTATAGTGTTATAACACCCAGATTTTTTGTTGGAACCGGATTCATTTCATACAATAATTACCAATTAAAGCCAGCAACCTCAGAAAATTTTGATTTGGTGGTGTCTGCTTTTGCAAATGAATTGGGATTGTTTACTATCGATGGATTTAAGAAAAGAATTAAGGACTTAATATTTGCATCTGAAACTTATGTCACAGATCTAAGTCCTTACCCCGAACTTCCGCAAGATAGAAAACAATTATTTCAATTCAATACATATATAAATAATCCCATTCCCATTGATGTATATGGAATTGAAACAGAATGGCAGACAAATTTTTGGTATTTGCCGCAACCGTTTTCTGGCATTGTTTTTAATATCAACTACACACATATATTTTCTGAAGCCAGCTATCCTAAAAGTGAATTGATTAATGAATATGACGAGCAGGGTAATTTAGTACAGACCGTTAACGACACATCTTATACAACGCGTTTACTTAACCAGCCGAACGATATTCTTAATCTATCAGTAGGGTATGACTTTGGCGGATTTTCAGCAAGGCTCTCTCTGCTATATCAGGATAACATATTTAAAAAGCCTGATTTCTGGATGCAGAACAGAGTTAATTCAGACCAATATACACGTTGGGATTTATCTGTAAAACAGACTCTTCCCTGGTATGGAATACAACTATATTTTAACCTGAATAACATCTCCGGTGAAAGAGATATTGATGTAAATCAAAAAACCAGTTTCCCGGCTGCTGAAGAACATTATGGAATGACAGCAGACATGGGATTGCGCTTAACGTTATGAAAGTTATTTAATAGAATCAGAGAAACTCTAAAGTGAATAATCAATCTTTTAATATCACATTCATTAACATTCACAATCAAAAGGAGACCCTAATATGAAAAAAGTGCTATGTTTAATTGCTACTTTTATTTTGGCAACTTTTATTTTGCTGCCAAGCAATATCTTTGCACAAGATATAGTTGATGTTGCTGCACTTCCTGTGGGCAACATTAATACTGTAATCGGCGGTGATACTCTTGAAGGAGGAGTAAGAGCGAATCCCGACCGAATTTATCGATTGAGTCGTGGTTCAGTTTACCAGGTAACAGAAGCTATGATAATTAATGGCAATCTGAACATTATTGCGGCTGATGGAGATGGTAGACCGCCTGTACTTGCTCCGGCAATTCTCTCTGACAACTCTTCAATAGATCACTTCTTTGAGTTTATTGGCAAAGGCGCTAAGGTAGAAATAAGTAATACATACTTTCTATCTTTTCGGGCCGATGGCAACCAATTAGGATGGAGTGACGGTATTCGAATTTATGCAGATAGCTTAACATTTAAATTGAAAGGCTGTATTTTTGATGGATTTAGTCATACCGCACTCCAATTAAGTGCTCAGTGGTGTAAGATGGATGTACAGGATTGTATGTTCAGAAATGAAATGCACGGAACTTCATGGTTTGGGGGCGGTGCTTTTCTTTCCGACGGCGGAACAGCTATGGATACTACAAAATGGATAAATAACTCTTTCTTCTGTAACAACTCATACAACTGGTCTATTCGTGGTTATGATAAGCTTGCGATATTCGACCACAATTCTATGGTCTTGGGTACTGTAAATCCATTTTTGATCAGACAGGCACCTAATCTGCACATGAGAAATAATTTGTTCTATGCTGCACATGCAATGGGTGGAAATCCTGATCATGTAATAAATGGTTGGTTCTTAAATTATCCCGATACTGCATCAAGCAGTATTATTAGAGCAAGAGGACGAGACTCAGTTAGTTATTGGTCTCAACTATGGGCCAGCACAATTTCAGGTCCCGAAGCTTATGTTAACGAATCTCAGGGCGTATTCGCTGCAATGCTTGATCCGTCTTTAAGAGTATTTGATGTCCAGAATAACGCTTATTCATTCCCGCAGGCAATGGTTGATTTTTATAATGCTTATAATGATACGGTACAAACAAAAGACAGTATCGATGTACCTAATTTTGCACCCGATGAAGTTAAAGCTTATGTAACAAGAAAACTTGTTATGCCAACCTGGATGAGTGATTACACTAAATGGACTCTTGATACTTTATTGGCAGGAGTTTCAGATATAACGGTTGCGAATAATGTTGAAGCCGACCCCGGATTTGGTTCAAGTGTAACTAATCAACTTGGCAACCTACTTGATTATGTCCTAAAAATAAGTACTAATACACTGGATACTCCATGGTTTTATGGTACTACTCATTATCCTCCGGCATGGCCACTTACAGAAGATTTATCTTATTCTAATACAGCTTTACAATCAGCAGGTACTGATGGATATGCTTTGGGTGACCTGAACTGGTTTCCAAGTCAAAAAGCACAATGGGTTCTGGGTGTTGAAACCGTTTCTTCCCAAATACCTGATGAGTTCTCTCTTTCAGAGGCTTATCCGAATCCTTTCAACCCTGAAACCAAGATTAATTTTAACATAGCAAAAAATAGCAATGTTAAAATGATTGTTTACAATATTCTTGGTCAGAAAATAAGAACTTTGGTTAATCAGGAAATGAATGCCGGCAGTTATTCAACAACATGGAACGGAAGGGATGATTTTGATAAGCAAGTTGCAAGTGGAATTTACTTGTTCAGTCTTGAAACAGCATCGTTTAAAACAACAAAGAAAGTAATGTTGCTTAAGTAATTTTGCTCTCATACTACCTCTTTATTCTAGGGCTATTCTTGAAAAAGAATAGCCCCGATTTTATTGGATGTTTAATGACAATTTTAAAACGTCTTACAAACTGAGACAGAGTTAATATGAAATTGTCTTTACATTTTATTTCATTAACGTATTTTTTCATATATAACTCATTATATTCCAGCGGGGCAGTTAACTGCAATGGTGTAATTCAAGGTTTTGAAAACTTGAGTTATATCTTTTTCTCATTAGCCTGTTTTGGAGGATGGGGATCAGAGTGAGAGGTTTACCTAAAATTATTACAGATTCAAGGTCGCACTTTAATTATCTTCAACTGGTGGTTGAAAGGGTTGCTTCTCTTAGGGGTACAGGAAGCGGACACGTTGCAGTATAAAACTAAGGAGATGTCTAATGCGTTATGGTTTTTTTGATGATGATAACAGAGAATATGTTATAGATCGTCCCGATGTTCCTGTTTCATGGACAAACTATCTCGGCGTAAAAGATCTTTGCACCATTATCTCGCATAATGCCGGGGGGTATACTTTTTATAAATCAACTGAACATCATAGAATAACTCGCTTTAGGCAAAATGGGATTCCTTTAGACAGACCCGGACACTATATTTATTTACGAGATGATCAAACAGGAGAATATTGGACAATTTCATGGCAGCCGGTTGGTAAAGATTTTAATAAAGCAAAATATATTTGCCGGCATGGACTTTCATATTCCAAATTTCAGTGTGATTATCGCGAAATCGAAGCTGAGCAACTTTTATTTATTCCTGTTAATGAAGATGTTGAACTGTGGGATGTAAAAATTAAAAATAAGAGCAAAAAAGTACGTAAGCTCAGTATTTTTTCTTATCTGGAATTTTCATTTCATCATGTGGAAATTGATAATCAAAATCTTCAGATGAGTTTATATGCAAGCGGTTCAAATTATAAAGATGGAATTATTGAATATGATTTTTTCTATGAACCATGGACATATCATTTCTTTGCTTCAAATTTTGATCCTGATAGTTATGATTGTGTGCGTGATACTTTTATCGGCAACTACCATTCGGAAACGAACCCGGTTGCTGTTGAAAGTGGAGAATGCAGTAACAGCAGCCAGTTAGGCGGAAATCACTGCGGCTCACTTCATAAACAACTAACCTTAAAATCAGGAGAAGAAGCGAGATTAATTTTTATGCTCGGAGTCGGTTCACGTGATAATAAGGGTTATGCTATTAAGAAGAAATATTCCGACGCAAAAAATGTTGATCTTGCTTTTGATGAACTAAGGGATTACTGGCAAAAAAAATTATCAGTCTTTGAGGTAAAAACACCTCATCCTGGTTTCAATTCAATGATTAATATCTGGACACTTTACCAGGCGGAAATTTGTGTCATCTGGTCGCGGTTTGCTTCTTTTATTGAAGTTGGTGGAAGAGCGGGTCTCGGTTATCGAGATACATCGCAGGATATTATGGGTGTTGTTCATTCTAATCCCGATAAAGCAAAAAAGAGAATTATCCAGCTTCTTAAAGGTCATACTAGTATCGGATATGCAATTCACCTTTTTGATCCCGATATTTTTGAACCTGAAAAGAACGGGCTTTCCGGAGTTAAGCTTCCAACAGTTGTTCCTCAGCGAAAACCATCAGATATTATCCATGGATTAGAAGATGTTTGTTCTGATGACGCACTTTGGCTTGTAGTTTCTATTTGTGACTGGATAGTTGAAAACAATGATCTGGAATTCTTTAACTATGTGGTTCCATATATTGATGGTGGAGAAGGAACAGTTTATGAACATTTAACAAAAATACTGGATTTTTCAGCAAAATATATTGGGAAGAATGACATTTGCCAGGGACTGCGCGCCGATTGGAATGACTGCCTGAATCTCGGTGGTGGAGAAAGCGCCATGGTATCGTTTATGCACCATTGGGCGATAAATGTTTTTATTGAGTCTGCAAGAAAATTAGGGAAAGAAGATGATGTGAAAAAATATTCTGATATAGCTGCAAAGGTGAAGGAAGCATGTGAAAGAGAACTATGGGACGGTGAGTGGTATATCAGAGGTTTTACTAAAAAAGGAACTAAAATCGGGACCAAAGAAAGCGAAGAGGGGAAAATATTTTTAAATGCCCAAAGCTGGGCAGTATATTCCGAAGTTGCTTCAACTGAACGGGCAAAAAAATGTATGGATGCCGTTGACAAATATCTTTTTTCCAAGTATGGTCTTCATCTTGTTTTGCCTGCTTACTCAAAAGCGGACGATGATATTGGTTACATTACCCGTGTTTACAAAGGTATTAAAGAAAACGCCTCTATATTTAGTCATCCAAATCCCTGGGCTGTGATTGCCGAATGTAAACTCGGACGTGGAAGCAGGGCAATGAAATTCTACGATGCTATACTACCCTTCAATCAAAACGATTTGATTGAGGTCCGTGAGGCAGAGCCATATTCTTATTGCCAGTTTGTTGTAGGTAAAGATCATGCGGACTATGGAAAAGCAAGACATTCCTGGTTAACCGGAACTGCAGGATGGTTTTATACAGCCGCTACAAAATATATTCTTGGAGTCCGTCCTACATATAATGGGTTGGTAATTGATCCTTGCATTCCATCAGGGTGGGAACAATTTGAAGTTAAAAGAAAATGGAGTGGGGCAACTTATAACATTAAAGTAAAAAACCCTGAAGGTGTTGAAAAAGGAGTGAAGAGCATTTCGCTGAATGGACAGAATATTGATGAAGTAATTCCAATTCAACCTGAGTGTTCTATTAATGAAGTTGAAGTAGTGATGGGAAAAAAAAGCTATCCCGATAGCAATCAGGTTTCAAGTTCAAGTCGAAAACGTAAACAAGTCCAGGTTTAAGAAAATATTCTAATTGGTAATATTAGCTAACAAGAAGGATTCTTGCATACACCGAATTACATAAAAAAGATATTGATAGTTGTTATAAGCTTTTCATCATTAGCTTTTGCACAAAAAGAAATTGTTGCTTATTACGGAGGCTTTCGTTCGGCGCATAATGGTTATCTCGTAAAAGATATAGAGAAAAAAGGGTTGGCTGATAAATTAACAGTTATAAATTATGCTTTTGCGACACCCATACCTGACTCCACAGGTAACATAATTCCTAAAATCAATTCATACTTTGCATACCAGGAAATTTACTCTGCAGAGATGAGTATCGATGGAATTGCTGATGATTCTACTCAATCATTACGTGGTAATTTCAATCAATTAATAAAGCTTAAGAAAAAATATCCTAATATTAAAGTTTTACTGTCAATTGGTGGATGGGGTGGCTCGAAGTACTTTTCCGACCTGGCACTTACCCCTGAGTCGAGAGAGAAGTTTGTCAATACTTGCATTGATATTTTTATTCTCGGCAATTTACCGGTTGAAAACAACGCAGGTGGTAAAGGTTCAGCAAAAAATGTTTTTGATGGTTTTGATTTAGATTGGGAATTCCCAATTAGCGGTGGTCCTGAGGGCACACATTATAATTCTAACGATAGGGAAAACCACACGGCACTGTTTGCATTATTCAGAGAAAAGTTGAATGCAATAGATCCAAAGTTGCTTTTAACTGCAGCGGTCTCCGCCAGATCATGGGAATTCTGGAAATACAATCTTAATAAAGATCAGGAGTATCTCGATTGGTTTAATGTTATGACATACGATTACCACGGTAGTTGGGAATCAAGAAGCGGACATCATACAAACTTATTGAGTTCCCCGGAAGACACCGATAGTAATAGAGAGTCTTTAGATTACACGGTAAAATATTTATTGGATTCTGCCGGGGTGGCTAATGATAAGATTGTTCCAGGTGCAGCTTTTTATGGAAAAGGATGGGTCGAAGTGAACTCTGTAAATTTCGGGCTCTACCAATCCGGGAAAACTGATACAACCAGATCGCGCATCAGATTTGAGAATTATTTAGACTTTTCAGATATCATTGAGGAAGGATACCAGTATTACTGGGATGATCTTGCGATGGCAGCATGGTTGTATAACCCGGATGTTAAAAAGTTTTGGACATACGATGATATCCGTTCAGTTGTATTAAAAGCACGTTATGTTGATGCTTATAATCTCAGGGGATTAATGTTTTGGGCAATTACCGGTGACGATTCAATGGGAACTCTGGTAAAATCTATATATAACAGGAACATGCCGGATATAGAAGTCCTTACCGATAAAGCAAATAATATTTTGCCGGCAATAGAAATAACTGAACCCAAAAACCATGATAATATTTTGGAAGGTTCTAATGTTATTATTATTACAAATGCATACGATACAGATGGAAGTATAGTAAAAGTAGAATTTTTTGTTGATGGGAAACCAATCGGCTATAATAGAATTGTTCCTTTTAGTTGGGCGTGGTTCAACGTTACACCTGGAAAACATGAAATTAAAGCTGTTGCTATAGATAATAACGGGGGTACTTCAATTTCTAAGCTTATTGAAATAAATGTTGTGGGTAATTAAGTTTTTAAAGGATTTTGAATAAGTGTTTGACAAAAGACTGAAATATTTATCAATTTAGTTTGTAGATGTTACATATTGTTTTGAAATGCAGAAATAGTTTGTATAAAGAATGTTAAAAAGAATTAATGAAGATTTCAAAGGATAAAAGACAACAGATTTTAGTCGATAAGGATCATCTGTCTATACACGAAATCTCAAAAAAATATAACCTTCCTAAATACGAAATAAAAAAAATCATAGATACTTCAGAAAAATCAATTCCGAAGTGGTTTTTTGTAGTATTGATTTTAGTCCCTGTTTTATTTTTTGTCTTGCTTGAGTTATCATTAAGAATTTTTAATTACGGTTACGACATACCCCAATGGGTTGATGCAGGAAGCGGGAAATATATTGTTAACCCCGAATTGGGTAAAAGATATTTTAGCAATGCACATAATATTCCTGCAACCAATGAAGATGTTTTTGACAAGCAAAAAGAAAAAAATGCATTCAGAATTTTTGTCTTAGGAGAAAGCAGTGCCGCAGGTTATCCATACATGCCTATGGGTTCCTTCTCGCGTTATATAAGAAACAGATTACAACTGGTATATCCCAACACTATTGTAGAAGTAATTAATTTAAGTATGACGGGAGTAAGCTCGTATACCTTATTAGATTTAGTTCCGGGTGTATTAGAGCAAAAGCCGGATTTAATTTTAATTTATACGGGGCATAATGAATTTTATGGTGCACTGGGTGTAGGCTCAATGGAATCTTTTGGTACTTCACGAAATATTGTTAACCTCATTTTGTATTTGAACAAATATAAAGTAACTCAATTAGTTCGTAGTTCCGTTACCTGGATTTCATCATTATTTGCATCTGAAAAAAAAGAGGATATTTCAGGTACATTAATGTCAAGGATGGCAAAGGACCAATATATTCCTTTAAATTCCGAGAAGTTTAATGCAGGTCTTGAACAGTTTGCCGGTAACCTCAGAGATATTTTAACCTTAGCTAAAGATAATGATGTCCCGGTAATTGTGGGTGACTTAGCAAGTAATTTAAAAGATCAAAAACCTTTTATTTCCATAAGTACACCAGGTTATAAAACGGCAAATCAGGTTTATGAAGAAGCTATACTTGAATTAAAAAATAACAATGTTCCAAAGGCAAAATCTCTTTTCAGACTGGCAAAAGATCTGGATGCATTACGATTTAGAGCTCCAGAGAAAATAAATACAATTATAAATAGCCTTTGTAAAGAATTTAACGAAGAGACTGTCCCTATAGATTCTTTATTTGACTTTATCAGCCCAAGTGGCATTGCTGGTAATAATCTTATGGTAGATCATCTTCATCCTAATCTTAAGGGATATCAGCTGATAGGAAAAGCCTTTTATGAAGTTATGGAAAAGTCTGGGAACCTTCCTAAAGCAGAAGAACCCAAAATTCCTTTTGTTATACAGGATAGTCTTACCGTAGCTAATTTTATGTTCACGGATCTTGATTCAACAATTGGAAATGGCATAATCACTTTATTAAAGAATGATTGGCCTTTTACTGAAAAAGGAAACAGTCAATCAACGAAAAATTTATTTAAACCGAAAAACTTTATAGATTCAATTGCAGTGGAATATATAGAAAAAAAAATTTCGTGGGCTGATGCTCATACAAATGCAGCAATCACATATCTCAAAAGAGACGACATAAACAATCATTTAAAGCATATGGATATTTTAATTTACCAATATCCTGTTTTAAAGGATTACAATACTGCTCTTAAATACTTATATGAAAAAAATAAAATAGACCCCCGTGATTTTACTGAAAAGAGGATCGGGGCAATCGCATTGTACAATAAGAAATATGATGATGCAATATATTATTTAAGTAAAAGTCTTCAAACAGATTCGGGCGATACACAGGTATTATATAATCTTGCTGCTGCATATTTTCAGAAAAACGATTTCAAAGCAGCGCTTAATAAAATTAACAAATGCTTGAATATTGATCCAAATTATCCTGGAGCTAATAATTTGAAACGACAGCTAAACCAACAGGACAACAAATAACTCATATTAACCGGATGGATATTGTATTTATAATAAGCTCTTTTTAGTGATATTCGGAATTGCTGCTTATTACTCGCGTATGACAGGTAAAAATACCGTGAGATGTTCAAACAATAAAACAAAATTTTTTAGAAAGAATAATTAATGCATTCAAAAGTAGAACAGAGATATTTAGAGAAATCAGGGAGAGAGATTTATTATCAACCGACAGAAAAGATTCCTATAATCCAGGTCAGTAATTTTCCGGAGCTTGGAAAGCTTACAGCATTAAGATTTATTGAGTGGGTACAGCAAAATCCCAACGGGGTAATTTCTCTTCCAACGGGTAAAACACCCGAACATTTTATTAAGTGGGTTGGAAAGATTATCAAAGATTGGGATAAGCCCGGGATTAAAGAAGAATTAGAAAAAGCCGGTATGGATGATAAGAAAAGACCTGTACTGGATAAATTGAGATTTGTTCAGATCGATGAATTTTATCCAATCGATTCTTTTCAGCACAACAGCTTCTATTATTATATACAGAAATATTATTTCAGCAATCTTAAGCTGAATAAAAAGCTTGCTCTTTTTATGAACATAAATGAAATAGGTACAGCAGAAAATCTTCCTCTCGATGAAATCTTTCCCGGTAAAGTTGTAGACCTTTCATTAAGGACAAGATATGCAAGTACACGGGCAGAGAGACTTCAGAAACAAACCATAGAAATTGTCGATGAATTCTGTACAAATTATGAAAAGAAAATCCGTGAGATGGGAGGTATCGGTTTTTTCCTTGGTGGAATCGGTCCGGATGGTCATATCGGTTTTAACATCAAGGGAAGCGATCATTATTCAACTACGCGGTTAATACAAACCAACTATGAGACACAGGCGGCAGCATCGACAGATCTTGGCGGAATCGAGATAGCCAGGAACAGGCTTGTGATCACAATCGGGTTGGAAACAATCACTTATAACAAAGAAGCAGTTGCAATAATTATTGCAGCAGGTGAGGCTAAAGCAAATATAGTGAGGGACTCGATAGAAAACTCCCCGACAAATCAATACCCTGCAACAGTATTGCAAAAACTAAAGAATGCGCGCTTCTATTTAACAAATGGAGCGGCATTAAGGCTTCTTGAAAGAAGATACAGGGATGTAGAAAAAGAAGAGAAGATTTCACAAATATCCATAGAGCGTGTTGTTATAAATCTTTGTGTGGCAAAAAATAAATCGCTACTTGAATTAACCGATGAAGATTTTAAATCAGACAGGTTTGGAAAACTTATTCTCAGGAAAACAAAAAGTTCTGCAGGTGAAATCGGTAAATCAATTTATGAAGAAATACTAAAAAGGTTTGAATATGGAATGAAGCTGTTTGATAATGAAGTGTTTCTACATTCGGGTCCACATCACGATGACATTATGCTTGGTTATCTTCCGTTTATAAATCACCTTGTACGTAATGCAAATAACAAACATTTTTTTGCAACACTAACAAGCGGTTTTACAGCGGTAACAAATTCTTATATGCTGTATTTGCTGAAGAATCTTAAAAATCTTCTGGCAAACAATGAATTCCGTGGAAGATTTTCCGGGCAGTATTTTGATCCCTCTTTTATTGAAGGAAAGAATCGTGATGTAAATTTATACCTGGATGGTTTGGCAGGACATAGTAAAACGGTTAAGGAAGAGGCAATCTCCCGGAGATTGTTAAGAAACATAATTGAAATCTATGAAGAGGATAATCTAAATTATCTTGAGGACAGGGTTGATGAACTGATAAATTATTTTTCAACACAGTATCCCGGGAAAAAAGATATTCCTCACGTTCAGAAATTAAAAGGAATGCTGCGCGAGTGGGAAGAAGAAATTGTCTGGAGATATTTCGGATTCAATTGCCCGAGCGTTCCCCATTTGCGTTTGGGTTTTTACCAGGGAGAAATATTTACGGAAACACCTGAGATCAACAGGGACATATTACCCATTCTTGAACTATTAAAAAAAGTCAAACCCACAATAGTAACAGTTGCATTGGATCCTGAGGGAAGCGGTCCCGATACTCACTACAAAGTAATGCAGGCAACAAGCGAAGCATTGAAGTTGTATGAGAAAGAGACTGGTAACCCGAATATAAAAGTTTGGGGATACAGGAATGTTTGGTATCGTTTTCATCCGGCAGAAGCGAATGTTTATGTCCCGGTAAGCCTGAACTCGATGGCAATCCTCGATAATATTTTTATGAACAGCTATGGCTCGCAAAAATCAGCCAGCTTTCCAAGCTATGAGTATGACGGAGCATTCAGCAGGCTGGCACAAAAAATACAGGTTGAACAGTATCAGGTTATAAGAACTTGTCTTGGTAAAGATTACTTTCTGACCCACGATGTTCCGAGGGTGAGGGCTGCTCACGGAATGGTATATTTAAAAGAATTAAGTCTGCAGGAGTTCTATATGCAATCAACCGAACTTAAGAAACTAACTGAAATTTTCGAATAATTAATATTTAGTATGTTGAAACTATTTTGTTTCTTTGGTGGAACCGGGCTAGTATAATTAATCTGAAGGATAAAAACTAAAGGTGGAAAAAGAAATTATATAAATAAAAAAAGCTGAAAACAATGAGTTTTCAGCTTCTGTAGTAGCGGGGGCAGGACTTGAACCTACAACCTTCGGGTTATGAGCCCGACGAGCTACCAATTGCTCCACCCCGCGATGTTTGGGCTCCAAATATAGTCATTCTGAAATGGCAAGTCAAATTTATGCGGGTTTTTCCGTTTATCGGGGAATGAATTACATTGATGTGCTGATATTTTTTAACCATCAATATTATTAAAGCTGGACGTTATTCCATCTATTACCTGAGAGCGAACATGTATCTCATTTAGTTTCTGAATGATTTGAAGAATAATCTTGCTCTTTTCATCAACAAGATCATTAATGAAATTTCTAACCTCGGGCATATTGCATTCTTCAAGCGTGCTCTTATAAAACATAACCATAGAGGTTTCTTTACGTAAAGCTTCATTTAACATTGCACATGTATTTTTGCAGGTATGTTGACAGTTAATTTGCTTTTCAACCATTGCAAGCCTCGTTTTGTAAACTGTTTTGATAGATCATTTTATGATAATTTAATATTTTAATTTCACTGAGATTTTTGGATGATTAACAAAAAACTTTTGCTTGCATCCCCTGATTTAATCAGTTCAATAGCTGTAGAGGAATTCAATATCGTTCCCTTACATAATTTTACTTTAATAAAAGGACAACATATATGCCATCATCAGGTAAGCGCATTTTTTACTAAATTGAGTCGGATTATGTAGATGGCATTATCATTTCCAAGAAGATTCCCTTCTTATTTTCGAGAAGAGTACTTAATAGTTGTACAATAATTTTTATATAAACCCATTGCAACCTATCTCATTAACCAACTAAATGTTTTTGTCATTTAATAATTAGCCCATAGGAATGTGATGACATTCCTCAAATTAAATACATTACTTGCCGAACACAAAAATTGAGTTTGTGGCATATTAACTCTTTTTGTTTCAATTGTTTATTGGAATTACCTATTAATAAGCTTATATTTACAACACATCAATTAATAAATAAAAAGGTGATTTATTGAACTCATTAACCAAAGCGTTAATAACTCTGGTTATGGTTTCACTGGTTGGGTTTACATATATGAGCGAAAATAAAAAAAGTAAAGAATCGGTTGAAAATTCTGAAACAACAATAAGTAATAATGAAGAAGAAGTATTATTGAATACTTCATTAGTTGATTATATAGACAAGGGAATGATGAAAGCATCCTGGTACGGTCCCAAATTCCATGGTAGAATAACTGCAAATGGAGAGTTGTTCGACCAGATGGCTTTAACAGCAGCCCACAAGAAACTTAAATTCGGGACCCTGCTAAGAATTACAAATCCTAAGAACGATAAGTCTGTTGTTGTTAGGATAAATGACAGGGGACCATATATTGCCGGCAGGCAGCTGGATCTTTCTAAAGCTGCAGCTTTGGAGCTTGGAATGATAGAAAAGGGAGTTTTAAAACTGAAAGTTGAAGAAATAACTTTAAAAGGTATTAACTTTCCGGTTATTGCGCTTAATTAGTTATAAAATTGCTTGAAAGCCTCCCAATTATCGGGAGGCTTTTTTGTTTTAAATCCCTGCAAGAAATTTGCATCGGGATTAATTAAATTTGAATCTTGTTATGTTTAAATCTTAAAAGGGAATCCCGGAAAAATGAAACTAAATCTTGGCTGCGGAAATGATATTAAACAGAACTTTGTCAATCTTGATATTGTGGATTATGGCGGGAATCAGGTTCATGACCTGAACTCTTTTCCTTATCCTTTTGAAGATAATACTTTTGATGAGGTTTTTGCTTCCCATGTTCTTGAACATTTAGATAGTTTTCATAAGACTATTACTGAGTTATACAGGATTTGTAAGCCGAATGCAACTATTGTTGTTTATGTACCATTCTTTCTTAATACAAAATACTTTGGGGAGCCCGATCACAAGATTCCTTTTTCAATAAGATCATTCGATAATTATGAATTTATCGGGGACCGGAAATTAAAATTTTACGAAAAATGGAAACTCAATCACAGAACAAATTATAAAGGAAAAGCTCAGTTTGAAGTGATAGTGAAAAGATTTATAACGTCACATTTTATTCCGCTCAAATGGATGGATGCTGTAGTTAATATTGAACCGGTTATTTATGAAAGGTTTTTTGCAGGAATTTTTTCTCCCGAGGAAGTCTACTTTAAATTGAGAGTTGTAAAATAAATCCTATCTTTTTGAGATCGCTTTCCACATCAAAGTTATCCACCCAAGAAGAAAAGAGACGCCGCCGAAAGGAGTAATAATAGTAAAAGATGTGTTGCCGGTTAGTGAGTATATATAAAGTGAAAAAGAAAAAAGAATAATTCCAATAGAAAAGTAGAAAGCAGAAGTATTAAAATCCTTAGAAGATGAAAACCCGATTGCAATTATTATTACAGAATGAATTAAGTGATATAAAATCCCCGTTTTATAGGCATCGTACAAATTTTCAGGTATCTTACCGGAAATAATATGAGCTCCGAAAGCGCCAAGTGCAACACCGGTAAATCCAAAGAATCCTCCTATAAAAATCCATTTTTTATAATGAGCCATTTTCCTCCTTTGTTAACAAAATTTTATTTATAAACATAGTAAATTGCGTTGAATAGTAAGACGAAAAATTGTTACATTTAAAAAATTTATTAAACAATATCATATAAAAAATGAAAAATCTACAAAAATTTATTCTTCCACTTTTGCTTATCATCATTATTGCAATAATATATTTTATCTATTTCTCTCCAAAAGAAGGATTGGGTTCTTTTAATGATTTTGATCCGAATAATAGTGCTGTAAAAGATATTCGTGTAATGCTAATTGTTGAGAGAGGAATTAACCAAACACCTGAAGGAGGTGCAGTATTTTTTGTTTCCGATAAAGATAACAATATACTACAGGTAAACGCAGATAAAATTCCTGCCGGACTTGAATCTGCCGAAATTATTATTCTGAAAGGACATCTTAGCCAGGGTAACGCTTTTCACGCACATGATGTTTTACTCGATTAAGTTATGAACAAATTCGAACTTGTTTCAAATTATAAACCTTCCGGCGATCAGCCAAAAGCAATAAAAGAGCTTATTGAAGGATTAAATCAGAAGGAAAAATACCAAACGCTTCTTGGTGTAACGGGAAGCGGAAAAACTTTTACAATCTCGAATGTAATTTCAGAGATAAACAAACCGACACTTGTTATTTCCCACAATAAAACTCTTGCGGCACAATTGTATTCCGAGTTTAAAGCTTTTTTTCCAAAGAACGCGGTCGAGTTCTTTATAAGCTACTATGATTACTACCAGCCGGAAGCTTACGTTGTATCGAGTGATGTTTACATTGAAAAAGATTTTTCAGTGAATGAAGAGATTGATCGGTTAAGGCTTAAAGCGACCACAGCACTAATTGAAGGCAGAAAGGACGTAATAGTTGTTGCCAGCGTGAGTTGTATTTACGGTATTGGGGCACCGAGCGAGTTTGCAAATCAAATTATCTTTTTAAGAAAAGGAGAAAATATATCGAAGAAAAAACTTCTACGTAATTTGATTGAAATACATTATGTAAGAAATGATGCGGATTTTAGCAGGGGAACTTTCAGGGCAAGAGGGGATGTCGTAGAAATAATTCCTGCTTATCAATATGAGGAAGCAATAAGAGCAGAGTTCTGGGATAATGAAATTGAAAAGCTTTCGATCATTGACTCAATTACAGGCGAGGTTATTAAAGAAATAGATTCGGCACCAATTTACCCGGCAAAGTATTTTGTTACTAACCGTGACCAGGTTCAGAAAGCAATTTATAATATTGAAAAAGAGCTTGAAGAAAGATTGAAATATTTCCATTCACAGGAAAAATATCTCGAAGCCCAGCGTCTTGAACAGAGAACAAAGTTTGATATTGAAATGATGAAAGAACTCGGTTATTGCTCTGGGATTGAAAATTATTCAAGACATATGGATGGGCGTCTACAGGGATCAAGACCTTATAACCTTTTCGATTATTTTCCAAAGGATTTTCTGCTGGTTATTGACGAATCGCACGTTACCGTTCCACAGATAAGAGGAATGTATAATGGGGACCGCGCAAGAAAAGAAACCTTGGTAGAATATGGATTCAGGCTTCCTTCAGCTCTTGATAACCGCCCGATGACCTTTAATGAGTTTGAGAATATGCTTAACCAGGTAATTTTTGTTAGTGCCACACCGGCGGATTTTGAGTTAGAAAAAAGCGGAGGAGTAATTGTTGAACAAATTATTCGCCCTACGGGTTTGCTTGATCCCGAAATCCTGATTAGACCAGTGAAGGGACAAATAGATAACCTTATCGGGGAAATAAGAGAAAGAGCCGTTATAAAAGAAAGGGTGCTGGTTACAACCCTGACTAAAAAAATGGCCGAAGACCTTTCCGATTATCTGGATAAGATTGGAATTCTTGTAAGGTATATTCATAGTGATATTGATGCGCTTGAGAGGGTTGAAATACTTAGAGATTTAAGATTAGGAGACTTCGATGTTCTTGTGGGGGTAAATTTATTGAGAGAAGGTCTCGATCTACCCGAGGTTTCTCTCGTTGCAATTATCGATGCCGACAAGGAAGGCTTCCTGAGAAGTGAAAGATCTTTAATGCAGACAGCAGGAAGAACGGCAAGAAATGTTAACGGTAAAGTTATTATGTATGCCGATATTGTTACCGACTCTATGCGTAAGATGATTAACGAAACAAACCGAAGAAGAAAACTGCAGACTGAGTATAACGAGGAACATAATATATCTCCTAAAACTATTTATAAAAGTATGGAAGAAATTCTTGCTTCAACATCTATAGCAGATGTTAGAAAAAAAGAAGCAAAGGAAACATTCTCATTTTCAAAAGTCGCTGAACCTGTTTTGAAATATATGAGCAATGATCAAAAGGAAGATTTAATTATTCAGTTGAACGAGCAAATGCACCAGGCTGCAAAAGACCTTGAGTTTGAAAGGGCTGCTGCCCTGAGAGATGAAGTAAACAGGCTTAAGAAAATGCTAAAGAGTAACTAAAGCCACAAAGAAAAAATCGTATGAGTATGTGATAATCCTAATTAAACAGCCTTGGTTTTTCCCTTTAACATTTGCCATAGTGTCTGAAAAATAATCTGAATATCCAGCCAGAAGGACCAGTTTTCAATATACCAAAGATCATACTCTATTCTTTTTATTGTGCGCCTTCTGTTTTCTTCCTCATCTTCAAGGTCACCTCTTAAGCCGTGAATTTGAGCCCATCCTGTAATGCCGGGTTTTACATTATGCCTTAATTTTATTTCCTCAACAATTTTACCGTACTTGTCGTCATAAGGTATTGCGTGAGGTCTCGGACCCACCACTGACATTTCTCCCTTAAGAACATTAATGAATTGAGGAAGTTCATCTATGTTTGACATTCTCAGTAGTTTGCCAACGGAGGTTACGCGCGGATCATTCTTGGTAACGGGTTGAAAATCTGTGTTTGTGGATTTATCCTCATACAAAGTTCTGAATTTATAGCATCTGAATTTTTTGTTCCTGGCACCAATTCTCTCCTGTACAAAAAATATCGGTCCTCCGGAACTTAGCTTGACTATTATTGTTATTACGGGAATTAAAATAGAGAGCAAAAAAATCGTTATCAGCAAAGAAAAAATAATATCAAAGCCTCGCTTTATAAATCTCCACTGAACTTCATCGAGTGGTTCGTTCCTTGAAGTAATGACGGGGAAATTGCCGATCATACTTACTTGAAAACGATTTGAAATAAATCTGAAATAATCAGGAATAATATGTGTTCTAACTGCGTTCCTGTTGCAAATTCTAATAATATTATCCAAAAGAACATTGTCTTTTTCAGGCAAAGCAATTATGACTTCGTTAATTTTTTCAGATATTATAAAATCTTCAAGCTGGTCATAGCTGCCGAGTATTTCTTCTCCGCCTGTATTCCCGTTGTTAAGAAAACCGCTAAACCTGTATCCGAAGTCAGGGTTTTCATTCAAAAGATTTTTAAAATTTGTAGCAACTTCTCCCGAGCCTACAATTAATATATTCCTGATATTAAATCCTTTTTCTCTTAGCTTTCTTAATAATAATTTGAATGAGAAAAATCTTATGCTTATAAAACAGAAAAGAATGACAGAATAGTAAACGATAAAATTTCTTGTGAAAAGGTCTTCTTTAACTATGAAGATGAAGATAATTGAAGTAAAAATCTGTACGGCTATACTTTTAATTATGTCGATTATGTGGAATGCAAATAATCTTGAACCGATCTGTTCATAAAAGTTTGTTACACTTGTAAAGAAATACCAGACAAAGTTCAACCCGATCTGAAGCACAAACATTCGGTTCCTGTCGAGCAATATATCCAACGACTGGGCAAGGACAGCAGCGATAACAAAAGCGATGTTCAGCAAAATCAGGTCACTAAATAATCGTGCGAAATAAATTGATTTTTTATTTACAATCATTTTTTATCTAAATATTAATTCCCGAAGAATTTTTCCGATTTGATGCTTACAAAATCTATAATTTTTTTTTCAAATATGTCTCTGCCGAACTGTTGAGCGTGATCAGAAATAATTTTATAATCAAACAGACTTTCTTTTTCTTCAAATTCAGCTATTGCATTTTTAATACTCTCAGTTGTTTGCGATTCGAATAAAATTCCAGTTAAGTTGTTTACTACAGTCTCCGCAGTTCCTCCTTTATTTAACGCAATTACGGGAGTCCCGCAAGCCATTGCTTCAACCACAGTAATGCCGAAATCCTCTTCTGCAGCAAAAACAAATGCCTTGGCTTGTTGCATCAAAGCTTTTAAATCTTCATCTTCTTTATATCCTAAAAACTCAATATTAGATGATGCATTCATTTTTATTTTCGCAAGTTCTGGTCCGTTTCCAACTACTTTTAGTTTTCTATTTTTCATATTTGAAAAAGCCTCTACGACAAGATCAACTCTTTTATAAGGGACCATTCTTGAAGCCGTTAAATAAAAATCTTTTTTTTCTGTTACACAATTAAACTTGCTTACGTCAACAGGCGGATAAATTACTATTGAGTCCCTGTTGTATATCCTTTTTAATTTTTCCGAAATGAATTTTGAATTTGCAATCAGAAAATTGGGGCGTGAAGCAGTTTTCAAATCCCATTCTCTTAAATAATGGATTACCGATCTCGCTAAAAAACCTTTTGGTCCCCCGGAAATATTTGCGTGGCTCAGATAAAGTTCGGCGTTATCCCACGCGTATCTCATTGGTGAATGACAATAGCTTATATGAAGCTGATCAGGTTTTGTTATCACACCTTTAGTAACAGAGTGGGAGCTTGATATGATCAAATCATATTTTGAAAGATCAAGTCTTTCGATAGCAGAAGGGAAAAAAGGAAGATAATTGCGGTGCTTATTTCTTGCAAACGGAAATTTTTGAACAAGTGATGTTTTTGCGAATTTTCCTTTCAGGATTATGTTTCGCTGTTTCTCGTCCAGAAAATCCACGAGGGCAAAAACGTCTGCATCTCGCCATATATTTGTAAAAGATTCAACGACCTTTTCAGAACCGGCGTAATTCACAAACCATTCGTGAACAATAGCTGCTTTAAGATTTTCTTTCATAACAGAATTTTATTTTGCAAGTGTATCATTAATAGCAGATATAAGCTTTTCAGAAAAATGTTCCTTGCTGTATTTCTCTGCAATCTTATAACCTTTCAGTAGTAATTCGTTTTGTAAATCCTTATTCTTTATTAATAATTCAATGTTGCCGACAAGCTCTTTAACATTTTGCGGGCTAAAGTATAGTGCAGCGTCGCCGCATACTTCCGGAATTGACGCAGTATTACTGGCTATTACCGGGCAGCTACAAATCATTGCTTCTACAGGTGGCAATCCAAATCCTTCGTAAACCGACGGGAAAACCAGGCATTTAGCACTCTTGTAAACTGAAGGGAGTTCATCGTTATCTATGTATTCTATTGTGTGTATTTTATTCTCTAAACCGGGATACTTTAGTAATTCTAATTTTTGAAGTAGCTGGTTCAGGGTTGCACCAACTATAACCAATTTTATGTCCGGGTATAAATCTTTCAAGGTTTTCATTGCCCTAATAACAACATCTATATTTTTATGTGGTTTCATATTTCCAACAAAAAGAAGATAGTTATCGGGCAAATTATATTTTAACCGGATTCTTTTTAGCGACTCATCATCAATTTTATTTTTTAGTTCATTTCCATCCAATCCGCAATAAGTAATAGTTATATCTTTCTTCTGCGTGTTTGCGTATTTGCTTATTTCACTTTTTGAAAATCCGGATACGGTTATAATTTTATCCGACTTTTTTATTGCTACGTTTATCATGTATTTAGCATACATTCTCTTAACAAACGAAATTTTATTAAACTTTGTAAGGTGATTTACATCGTGAATTATTACTATTCTTCTTAAAGCTTTTATCTTTTTTAAAGGCACATTATAATGGGGAGATATAAAAAGGTCGCAGGGAGGAATTTTTTTTGGCAATTCCATCTGCTCACTTAATGAGTAAATCGGGCTGTTTGCTGTTATAGTTTTTACTTTCTTTGACCAGGGAAAGGAATTCAAAATATCATAATTACCGAGCAAAGTTAAATTGTAATTATCTGCAATTGCAGCAATCATGTTCTTAGTATAAGTACCGATACCTGAATGTTTAATCATTCTGGCATCTATTGTAAGATTGTATTTCATCCGACGATTTAGACTAATTTTCTCTGGAATGAATTATATTTGTACTCAACATATATTTTATAGTAACCAGATATACCGACTTCAAAAATATGAACTAACAGGTAGAAACACTAAAGGATTAAGATAATATTCAATCAAAAACACCCGATATTTATAGATGAAAATTTCTGTTGTTACTCCCACATTTAATTCTGAGAAAACTATAGCTGGGAATATCCAGTCAATTATAAGCCAGGCATACAAAGATTTTGAGCACATCATCATTGATAATCTTAGTACTGATAAGACAATTGAATTAGCGAAGAATTATTACTTATCTGCGGGGATGATTGATAGGCTAATTATAATTTCTGAAAAAGATAATGGAATTTCCGATGCTTTTAATAAAGGAATTAAGACAGCATCAGGAGAAATAATTGCTATTCTGAACAGTGACGATGTTTATTTTAACAACCGCGTATTTGAAAAAGTTGCAGCTTTATTTGAAGATAAGGAAATACTTTTTGTGCACGGGGATATTTATTTTGATGACGATGTCTACGGTTCAAATATCAGGAAACCTTTGCTTTGCCCGGTAACAACAGCAATGCCGTATAATCATCCTTCTATGTTTTTGAGGAGAGAGGTATATGAAAGATTCGGTTTTTACGATGCTTCATACGAATATGCAATGGATTATGAATTTATTATAAGGATTGAAAAAGCTTTACCGGGCTTCAGCAAAAAAGGGAAATATTATTCGGAACAGCCGCTCGCAATTATGAATTCCGGTGGCGCTTCATGGATAAATGAGTTTAAGTCTATTGAAGAATCAAAACGGGCTTTAAAAAAATATGGCTTCTGGAATCTTTCTGCAAGGGAAAATTATTTGTTGAGGGTTTTTCGCACACAACTTAAAAAGTATTTTTCCCTGTTAAATCTAAATAAACTTGTAAAATACTGGAGGAATAAAAAGTGGGGCAATTAAGCATGTGCAAAAAAACTTTTTATTCTCCTTCCTAATCTTCTATGCAAACTAAATAAAATATAATTCTCCTCTTCATAAATATCTGCTTCTAAATTTCTCATAACAAAATCCGGGTGTTTTAAAGGGAAATGAATCTCTTTAACAGGAATGTTTGAAGCCTTGTTATTTTTGTTATCAGTGTGGGAAGCTCCTGTTCCAAAGCCGATATTCGATACTAAATTTACTTCCGGTAAAATGCTAAAACCCTGGTTTATCCAGCAGGCAAAGAGAAACTGAAAATCCCACGTGTTTATTTTATGGTTATATATTCTTCGAAACTCTTCTTTCCAGTGAGTAACAGCTTTTTTATTTGAAAGCCAGTAATCCAGGTATTTACTTTTCCTGATAGCAGGCCATAATTTCATTTCTACATCGTATTTTCGCCACGCTCTTTTCCATGAAGCCCATCCCCAGATGTGGCTATAAGATGAAAAGTAATAGCTATTCTCAGTAACTTTTCTTCCATCCTGGAAATTATCTCCTGAGATCATCATTATTCTTTCATCATTCCGGTAGTATGCTAAAAGTTCCTGGCAATAACGGAAAAAAGATTGGTGTGGGAGACAGTCATCTTCCAGGAAAATAGCTTCTTCAGAGTTATCAAAAACCCATGTTATGCCTGATGAAACTCTTTGCTTGCATCCTAAATTAATGTCCGAGTAATTTTTCAGCACTTCGCAGTCCCAGTCTACGGTATCAATGATTTTTCTTGCTGCTGTACAACCTTCCAAATCTTGTTGATTGTTCGATCTGGGACCATCAGCCACAACAAAAAGTTTTTTAGGACGCGCTTTTTTTATTTCTTCAAAAACTTTTATGGTAGTTTCGGGTCTGTTAAAAATTAAGAAGGCAACCGGTGTATTTAGTATAAAATTACTCAAATTTATTTTTTCAGATTGTCCTTAAAGATACATGTATTTATTGTTTTAGCATATAAGGAGTAATTCAAAGCAGATAGAAATATATAGGTATTATCAGAAATTATCTCTTCAAATTTTCCTTTGCCAAAACATTCAACCACAACGAACTTAGGTCTGAACTTCTGCCAGTCATTTGAAGTAAGAACTTCGAGATCAAAACCTTCAACGTCGACTGAAAGGAAATCGATTTCTCTATTTGAAGGCATGTGTTCAGTCAAAATATCGGCAAGTGTCTCTGTTTGAACTTTTATTTCTCCGGTAAGTTTATTCTTTTTTTCAGCAAGTCTTTGTTTAGCAAGATCTTTATCTAAAGTGTTTAATGCAGGCTCTTCAAACATATAAAAAGTTAATTCTCCGGCTTCGTTTGAGACAGCAGCTTCGACATTAATATCTCTTTTCCGTAATATATTAAATTGTTTCATGCTTCCGGGTGCGGCGTCAATATTTATTCCGATCCAGTTTCTTTTATAGAAGTAATATGTGTTGGAAAATTTTTGGGGATGGTGAGCACCAACATCGACATAAAAACCAGGCTTACTGTTTTCAAAAATTTTTCTCAACAGCATGTCCTCGCCTTCCTGGGAAAAAGATTCAACCCAGTATCGTTCAAATAAAAGATTCAATCTCGAAAAAAATGTTTTCACTAAGTATAGAATTCTATCCATTTTAGCTGCGGAAATATTTTGTTTTGCTCATTTAATATAAGAACACAGGCTTTTTTATACTATTAAAATATGGGAGTTATTAGGAATTTGCATGCCGATGAAATGGAAATTTTGGTAAATTGTATTCATAAAAAAGAGCAAAAGTGATGATAAAGAGGATTTTGCTGAAACTGTTTAAGAAGCTTAAACGTTATTTTACAAACGATATCATTGGCAGCATTGAAACAAATTCAATATTACTTGCGCAAATTCACATTAACAGGGTTAAGGAATTATGATTTGATGGCTCAGAATGCTTTCATTACAAAAGAAAATATAAATGACCTTATTTCAACGGTAGGTATTACCGGTGAAATAGGCTTACTGAATATAGATATAGATGTAAACGATTTTGGGTTTATCATAAGTTCTTTAACTCCTGATGGTATTCAAAATTCAATTGAAGAAATAAAAGAATTAAATAACGAAGAGTTAAAAAGGGAAAGTTTATTGTGTGCAAGCTATATAGAGAGAAATAATTCTTTAGAAAGTTTTTCAAAAGGTATCGGGGATCATTTACAAACAATACTTCAAAAACATGATTTGTAAAATCTGTGGCAGTGAAGTAGAAAAAAGTTTTGATGTTAAAGTTATGCATAAGCATGATGCAGAATACTTTCATTGTGGTAAATGCGGATTGTTGTTTGCAGGTAATCCTTACTGGCTTAATGAAGCATATAAAAGTGCAATAAACATTTCGGATACAGGTATAATGAGCAGAAATATCCACTTTTCAAAAGTGGTTTCTGTACTTATTTATTTTTTATTCAATAAGAATGGAAGATTTGTTGATTATGCCGGAGGGTATGGGATTTTTACGAGATTGATGAGAGATATGGGCTTCGACTTTTATTGGACAGATCCTTATTGCGAAAATTTTTTAGCGAGAGGATTTGAATACAATCAATCATTAAAGGGAAATATAAACTTAATTACAGCCTTCGAAGTATTTGAACATTTAGCAAATCCATTGAATGAAATAGAAAAGATGCTTGAAATATCCGACAACATTGTATTATCAACTGTTCTGCTGCCTTATCCTATTCCTCAGGCGGGAGAGTGGTGGTATTATGGTTTTGATCACGGACAGCATATTTCCTTTTATTCGGAGAAGACCCTAAAAGAAATCTCCAGAAGATTCGGGTTATATTATTATACGTTTTATGATACAATATTGATTGGTAAGAAAAAGCTAAATAGAAATAAAATTAACATTCTTCTCAGAATTCCCGCCGAGCTTTTATTTCGCTTTGTAAAAAATAAAGTTGTATCAAAAACAAATTCAGATTTTGAGTTTATAAAAAAGATTAATACTTAAGATGGAAGACTACACCGATTATTTTAACTATAGAAATATTGATGCTGAATTCTATTCAGATTACGAGTTACCTAAATATTTGTCAAAAGTTTTGCCGCGTAATAAAAATGCAACAATTCTAGATATAGGTTGCGGTTTTGGAATGACCTTGTCGGCCCTTATAAAAGAGGGATATAAAAATGTAAGAGGGATTGATATTTCTGAAAAGGCTGTAAAATTTTGTAATGATAAAGGACTTGATGTTGAGAAGAGCAATATACTGGATTATTGTGATGCAGCTAAAGAGGATTATGATTTTATAATTATGAGTCACGTTTTAGAGCATGTTGAAAAATCACAGATTATAATTACTCTTAAGAATATTAAGATGCACTTATTGAATAGTGAAGGCAATCTTTGCATTATGGTTCCAAATGCCCAATCCAATACGGGAAGTTACTGGGCATACGAGGATTTCACACATAGTACTTTATTTACAACGGGGAGCATAATTTATGTTCTAAAAGCTGCAGGATTTAATCTTATCAAATTTCTTGATCCTAAAGGAATTGAAAATTCCGCCTTTACTAGAAGAATATTTAAAGAATTTTTTATGAGCATATATAAATTCAAGAAAAATTTCTGGAATAAAATTACTTCAAGCTCCTATCACAAACCCAGCCCGGATATTTTTACATTTGATCTTAAGGTTTTAGCTGGCGTAAAGAAATAGAACTGTATGCTTAAACTTTACCGGATAAAAATTCTAAATCTCTTATGCTATCAAGCACTACAGCTAATTAATCTTTTCTTGAATAGAAAAAAAATAGAATATCAGCATAATAAATTGTTAATTATACGCCTCGATTCAATCGGGGATTATATGCTGTTCAGGAATTTTATCGGGGAAATTAAGAAGAGCAAAAAATATCGTGATTATACTGTTACTTTATGTGGAAATATTTTATGGAAAGATATTGCAGAAAGTTTTGATAAAGAAGTCGTAAATGATTTCATCTGGATCGACAGGCGAAAATTTTACGGAAATATTTTTTATAAATATAAAATAATGAGGTCGATTAGAGAAAAAGGTTTTGAAATTGTAATTGATCCCACTTTTTCCCGCGAAATACTTTACGGAGATAGTATAGTGAAAGTATCTGGCGCAAAGGAAAAAATTGGTAGCACCGGCTCACCCGATTCTCATTCAAAATGGAAGAGAAATTTATTGACTGACAAGTATTACACAAAATTAATTTCGTCAAGCAAAGCGAATCTTTTTGAGTTCAACAGGAATAAAGAATTTTTTGAACGGGTTCTCAATGAGAAGATAGAAATAGAGAAACCTTTTATAGATAGTTCCAAAATCTTTTCTGATAAAATACCGGTTTCAGAGTATTATATAGTTATTTTCCCCGGGGCAAAACATTTGAAGAGAAGGTGGAGCGTCGACAGCTTTGCGGAAGTTTCAGGCTTTATTTTAAATGAATATAATTTAGGTATTGTTATTGCTGGTTCGGAGGAGGATTACCAACTCGCCGAACAAATAATTTTTAAGACAAGGGCAAACAAGTGTCTAAATATGACAGGCAAAACTAAATTGAATGAACTTGCTAAGTTAATTTCGAATGCCACCTTATTGATTTCAAACGACACAGGAGCTGTTCACATTGCTGCAGCAGTAAATAGTTCATTCATTTGTATTTCAAACGGCAACCATTTCGGCAGATTCCATCCTTATCCTAAGGAGATATTCGATAAAGCTTATTATATTTATCCGCCGGAGATTATGAATAATCAGGATAATATTGAATTGCTGAAAAACAAGTATCGTTTCAGTTCCGAGCTGGATATAAATGAAATAAAACCTGGAACGGTTAAAGAAACAATCAAAAAGATTTTAGGATAATTATGAAGATTTCTTCTATCATAATCGCAAAAGATGAAGAAAAAAATATCGGCAGATGTATTCAAAGCCAGGTTGATTGTATTGACGAAATAATTGTTCTGGTCGATGAGCACTCAAAAGATTCTACACTTCAAATAGTCAAATCTTTCTCCACGGTGAAATATGAAGTTGTGAAATGGCAAGGGTTTTCTGCAACAAAAAAATATGCGGTCACTCTTACTTCAAATGATTGGATATTTTGGATAGATGCGGATGAAGTTTTGACCCCCGTGCTTTCTAAGGAGTTGATTGAATTTAAAAAATCAGAAGCAGAATGTGATTCATATTCATTCCCGAGAAAAGCCAATTTTCTTGGAAGGTGGATTTTGCACAGTGGGTGGTATCCCGGGCGAGTTACACGACTTTTTAACAAAAATAAAATTACTTTTAGCGATAATGATGTACACGAGCATCTTATTATAAAAGGAAAAGTTGGTGCATTTAAAAATGATATAGAACATTATACCGATCCGGATATAAAACATTATTTCGAGAAATTTAATAGATATACAACTCTCGCTGCAGAAGAGCTGGATAAAAAGAGAAAAGCATTTAGGGTTTCCGATCTCGTTATCAGACCTATAGTTATTTTTATCAAAATGTTTATAATAAAAAGAGGTTTTCTCGACGGGATCCAGGGATTTATTCTGGCTGTATTTTCTTCGGCGTATGTTTTTACAAAATATTGTAAGTTGTGGGAAAGAAAAATTACAGGTGGAGGAAATTATGGAACATAATACAAATGAAATTCTTTTTTTGCAGCTTGTAATGCAGAATCAACAGATTGCAATTATGTCTATGGGCAAGCTTAAGCATCCTGTAACCGATAAGATTGAACGAAATCTTGAGCTCGCTAAAATTTCAATAGATACTCTCGATATGTTAAAAGTAAAGACAAAAGGAAATCTTTCTGAATACGAGGAAAAATTTCTTGATGAGGTTATACGTGAATTAAAGTTGAATTATGTTGAAGAAGTGAATAAAGATCAGGGGAAAGGAGAGAGGGAGATGGGTGAAAAAGAAAATAAGGAAGAAAAAAAAGAAGAAAAGTGAACAGGAAATGGTGGCTGAAAAGAAAAAAATAATAGGCATTATTGCCAACACAACCAAGCAGAAGGTTTTTTCCGTTCTCTCAGGGCTTTTAAAAACATTAAAAGAGAATGGGTTCGATTATATTTTAAGCGATGATATTCAAAAATATAAAGAGCTCTTAACTGAAAAAGTTAAGGAAAGTAAATTCCTGGATGAAGATAAGCTTTGTAAAAAAAGCGATATGATAATTTCAATCGGGGGAGACGGCACTATGCTTGCAACAGCTTTTCATGCACATTTTTATAATAAACCTGTTTTGGGAGTTAATCTCGGCAAGCTTGGGTTTTTAGTCGATGCAAATGTTGACCAGCTTGAAAGATTTATTGATGAATTGAAAAACAGTAAGTATTCAATTGAAGAACGTATGGTTATTGAGGGAGAGTGCCTCGGGCATAAAGTAGAAAAGCTGTATGCAATTAATGATATTGTTATTGATAAAGGCGGCTGGCCTAAAATGATCGAGCTTACTATTACAGTTGACGGCGAATATGTAACAACTTTCGCAGCTGACGGTTTGATAATCGCAACTCCAACTGGCTCTACAGGTTATTCTATTTCCGTAGGGGGACCAATCGTTAGTCCGCTGACCGATGTTATAACATTGTCTCCTGTCTCCCCACATAGTTTATCGGTAAGACCTCTTGTTCTTCCAAGTTCACAGGAAATTGTGATCAGAGCAAATTCACTCCACAAAGAAATTCATCTTAACTGCGATGGACAAAGAGTATTTGCTTTTACTCCTCCGCTTGAAATAAAAATTAGTAAAAGCAAAAGACCGTTGAAACTTGTTCAAACATCTTTTACAAGCTACTTTGAAAAGCTCAGGAATAAGCTTTTATGGGGAATTGATCTGAGAAACAATCTTAATACCCGGGAAAAATAGTGAAGTTCCTTCTTCTGTTGATAATGTTGTTCCCGTGGTTTCTGTTCTCACAGGCTAAAAATAAAATCATAGAAGATCAAAACTCAGAACCGATGCTTATTGGATACTGCACGCGTGAGGCATTCAGAGATTCTGTTTTTGCTTCCTGGTTTAATCCCGAATATGAAAGCTACGAACCAGACTCTTCTGCAATTGAAATGCTAAAAGAAAGGTTGAGTGATGCTCGCTTTGCGAAGCAAGTTGAAATAATTATTGTAATGGGAAGCTGGTGTGATGACAGCAGAATGCATGTCCCTCATCTTTATAAGATTCTTGATTTGATCAATTACCCGACAAACGAAATAACACTTATAGCAGTAAATGAAGATAAGAAAACTGAAGGTGATGAGATTAAAGATCTTGCAATAGAATTGGTTCCCACAATTATTTTTTACCTGCCTGCCTTGCCGGCAGGCAGAGATGATTCTGAATTAGGAAGGATTGTTGAAATGCCGGGCAAAAGTCTGGAAGAAGATATGTTCTTAGTAATATCGCGGTAAAATATTACTCGTAAATCTTTCTTTTTATTCTTAAATCACTTCAAACGACTCTAAAAAATCACTACCTACTTATTAGAAGCGATATTTTAATTGGCATTACATTGGTTGTTACTAAGGTATTATCTACCGGGGTTACAAAATGAGAGACATAAAATATTACCTTTTATTACTACTAGTGTTCGTCGAGATATCTTTAACAGCTCAGGAAAAAACTGATTCCGGTTTTTATCCTTTAGAGGTTGGTGATTTTATTGAATATCAGGATAATAGTTCTAATTATCCATACCGGTTAACAATTTATAGAGAGGTTATGGGTGATACAATACTTACCAACGGATTAAACTATAAAATTGTTAAACTTTGTTGCTGTGCTAATTCAATGGGTTTGGAACCGCTATTTACTTTTGAAAGGAAGGACAAAGAAGGTAAGGTATACATATTCAATAATAATCAGGATCTTCTTTTATATGATTTCAATTTAGCATCAGGCGTGGTTTATTCTTCTTCATATGAAAATTTATGGTGGCAGGTTATACACATTGATTCAGAAAACGTAACAACGAATTTATACAATGTACATGATAATCTGATTTACCAAAGTATAGATTTTAAAAAAGGGATCGGTCCAATTAACTATAGCAATTTAGAATTGGACAGTCACTATTTTGAAAATATTCAATATTACTCTTCAATAATTAAAGGTATTAATGCAGGTCAAATATTTTCCATAAAAGATTCTTTTTCTTCCGATAAATTTTATCCATTAAGTGAAGGTGACATTTTTGTGTACAGAGATTGCCAGTGGTTTGTCGGCGCTCCGAAGCCTTGCGGAACTATTATTAAGCGGGTTTTGAACGATACGATTTTAACTGATGGTTTAAGTTATAAGAAAATAAAATACGAACTGGTTGGCTTACCTAACTTATTTACAGAAAATAAGTACGAAAGGAAAGATGAATATGGAAATATATATGAAAGTAACGGATACGAGGCAAGAATAAAATTAAAATCCACATTTTGTTTGGGAGATACTTTTTATAGTAATATTTTTTACGAGGATTTCAATACACCCTGGCTTGTTGCTCGAAAGTATGGGGATAAGAATTTTGAAAATAATCTGGTTATTGAAACAAATGGAGGAGACGGAACAACAGCTTACCTCACTTACAATCAGGGTCTGAATGCCTTTGGTTCTAATTTGCTTGCACGGGGCTCATATTTGGTAGGGTCGGTAATAAATGGTGAACTTTGGGGCGACACATCGACTGTTATTACTGGTGTTGATGAAAACAATGTAATTAATAAATATAGTTTATCTCAAAATTTTCCCAATCCTTTCAATCCGAAGACGCAAATAAGTTATTCCATACAGGAAAGAGATTTTATTACCTTAAGTATTTATAACACAATTGGTGAATTGGTCTCAACTTTAATAGATGAGGAAAAAACCGCTGGAAATTATTCAGTAACTTTTGATGCTTCAGAACTACCAAGTGGAATTTATTTTTACAGAATTAAATCGGGAAGTTTTGACCAGACAGGAAAAATGATTTTAATTAAGTAATTTAAGATTGTAGGAACCTGATTAATCAAGTTCCTACTTGTGTATAGAATTCCTAATTCTCTACATCCTCATATTGTAAAACAGGAAATTCAATCTTGGTGAAATCAATTACTTTCAGCTTTGACCTGCCTGACGGCGAGGCAGTCCTGCCATTTCCATTCTTACCGTTTTTCCCATTTGTTCCCGTTTTTCCTGTTACAGCAAGCTTTTTTTCCTTCTCAGGGTTAACAGGATTGAGCTTATCCTTATAGTTCTTGTATACGTAAGGTTTATGTCGGTAGTTTCTGAGAATAATTCTATCCTCGTCATAATGAAGAACATAATTAGGAAGCAAAGGAATTTTACCGCCGCCGCCGGGCGCATCTATTACGAAGTGAGGAATTGCCAAACCGCTTGTATGCCCGCGCAGGTTTTCAATTATGTTTAAGCCGGTTTCAATTGAAGTGCGGAAATGATTTGCACCTTTGGTCTCATCTGCCATATACATATAGTAAGGACGAACTCTTATTCTTAATAATTTCTGCATCAGCTCTTTTACAACTGCAGGATCATCGTTGACTCCCTTCATTAATACCATCTGGTTGCCGACCGGAATACCGGCATTTGCAAGCATTTCACATGCTTTGCTGCTTTCGGGAGTTATTTCCCATGGATGGTTAAAATGAGTATTTACATAAACAGGGTGATATTTCTTTATCATCTCACAAAGATTTTCCGTAATTCTATGTGGAAGTACACAAGGCATCTTAGTTCCAAGTCTTATAATCTCGATGTGAGGAATTTCCCTTATTCTTTTAAGGATTTTCTCGAGCATTGTATCTGTAAGCATAAGAGGATCACCACCTGAAAGAATAACATCTCTTATCTCTGTGTGCTGTTCAAGATATTCGAAAGCACTTTCGAGACCTTTCATGGAGATTTTTTCATAATCGCCGACTTTTCTTTTTCTTGTACAGAAACGGCAATAAAGTCCACACTGACTCGTAACAAGAAAGAGAGCTCTGTCAGGATAGCGGTGAGTAATATTAGGGACAGGACTCATTGCATCTTCCATTAAAGGATCTTCGTCAGCATCAAAGTCCTCGAGTTCAGCTTTATTGGGTACACATTGCAGCCAAATTGGATCTCCCGGGTAACGAATAAGACTGAAATAATACGGGTTGATCCTTGCCTGGAAAAATTCATCAAGATCTTCTGCAACTTTTCTGTCTATATTGAATTTTTCCACAAGCTGATCGACAGTATGAATACTGTCTCTTATCATCTGCTGCCACAGTTCCATGACTAACCTTTTGTTTGTTTTACTAAGCTCAAGCTTCTCGTTTCAACTATTATTTATTTAAACCGTTGAAACGGCTAATCTCTGTTTTGGTTTTATTAATCCAGGACCTAAGTCGTGGGTTAACCTGAGAAAATCTAAATTTGTGAAACCGTTTTAACGGTTTACTAAAAAACAAACAGTTATTTAAAATATTTCCCGAAAACAATCAGGTTGTCGCCAGCCGAGTAAAAATCATTTATCTCGGCAACGATTGAAAAATTATTTCTTAAATAAAAATTTCTTGTCCTTGTGTAGCTTTCTCTTGAAGAAGTTTCGGCTAAAAGCCACCTTGCGCCTTTTTCAGTTACAAACAGTTCTGCATGCTCCACTAATTTTGTGCCAACACCTTTAATTTGTGACTCCGGATCGGCAACAATCCAGTACATATCGTACACAGCATCCGTAAGAGGACGTTTGCCTGTGCAATGATAACCCAGAACGTTTTCATATTGTTCAAACACAAATACGTTGTAATCTGTTTGTGTTTTATTATTAACAGCTATATTTACAAGTTCCATCGCAATCTCAATTTCAATTACCGTGAATTGCGGAATCTTTTTTAAAATCTTTTCTATCTTTTCAACATCAGACTGCCTGACTCTTCGAATCATTCTTTTTTCTGTTTATTGCGAAATTTGCAATTGTATTGAGCAGATCAGGATAACTAATTCCTTTTGCGGCTGCTGCTCTTGCAAAACCGGAATCTTCCGATATATCCGGGTTCGGGTTTACTTCTATTACATAAGGTCTGCCGGATTTATCGAGCCTTATATCGACACGGGCATAATCACGGCAGCTTAACGCGTAAAAAGCTTCAAGAGCTATAGTAGTAATTTTCTTTTTTAATTTCTTATCGAGGTCAGCCGGACACTTTGGTTTTGTAAACGTGTAATAGGTACTTTCAGCAATCCATTTGCCGTCATACGTAACTATCTTCGGTAAGTTTTCCGGCAAACCTGTAAAATCAATTTCAGATACGGGTAAAACTGTTGTTCCGAGAATTGCTACATTGAGTTCTCTTCCATCTATATATTCTTCCGCTATAATGTCCTGCTTGTATGTACCGGAAAGAAAATCTAAGTGTTTTTTAAAATCATCAGGATTATTTACAACTGAATACTCCGATATTCCAATGCTTGCATCTTCATTTAACAGTTTCAGGATTACTGGAAACTTTAAATCAAATTTCTTTAGGTTGATCCCGGTGTTTCTGTGGAACGTAAAAGACTTTGGGGTTCTTATTTTAAATGAACGAAGTATGTTCTTTGTTCTTTCCTTATTAAGACAATTCCCAAGACAAAAAGGTGTATTACCCGTATATTCAAAACCGAGTAGTTCAAAAAGTCCGGCAGTGCAGTATTCGTAAGAAGAAACTCCCTCAACGGATTCGACGAAGTTAAATATTGCATCGGGGGAAAACCTGTTTATTTTGTTAACAATCTTCTGAACATTCCTATCGACAGCAAGAGTTTCTACAACATTAAAATACTTATGCAGAGTCTTTCTGATTTTCCCTATGTTTTGTAAGAATCCTGTTTCAGAAAGATCGTTTAATAAAATGTTACTCTCCAGGGGTTTACCATTGTAAACCGGGAAAATACTTGCAGGCGAGTTATAACAAATCAGGATTTTTTTATCAGTCTTCATATTAATTTATGTCTCTTAGCTGCTGCAAAGAGCACCTTATTAATCATCTTGTTATAATTCATCCCGGCAGCCCTTGCAGCTTTCGGAAAACAGGAATTCTCTTCCGGGTTCGGGAGAATTCCCGGCAGAGGATTAACTTCAATGATGTTTGGCTCTCCATTCTTGTCTAATCTAATATCGATACGGCTCCAGTCTTTGCAGCGAAGAATATTGTATGTTTGAAGCACAGTACTTTTTATTTTGTCTTCGAGTTTTTTATCAATTTTTGCGGGACAGCTAAAAACCTCCAGTGGATCTTCCTTTGTGTCTAAAATCCATTTAGCTTCATAGGAATAAATCGGGATGAAGTCTTCAGGGAAATCATTGTATTGAATTTCTACAACCGGAAGAACTTCAGCTTCATTACCGTTCCCTATTATTGCCACAGTAAATTCTCTCCCCGGTAAAAATTCTTCGATAAGTGCCGGCTGGTTGTATTCGGCAACTATTCTGCCGATTTCACTTTTAAGTTCCGATAAATTTTTTGCGAATGATGAAGAGAAGATGCCCTTGCTCGAACCTTCCGATACCGGCTTAACAATAAGCGGATAATCAAAATCAAGATTGTCAGCCTCTTCCTGGCTGTTAACAAGAAGAAATTTCGGATTGGGGATTTTATTGTATGATAAAACTTCTTTAGTTCTCGATTTATCGAGACAGGTTGCAAGCGTAAGCGGGTCGGAACCCGTGTATGGAATCTGCAGCATATCAAGTATAGCAGGGATTTGTGCTTCCCGGCTCATTCCGTTAAAGCCTTCTGCAATGTTGAACACAATGTCCGGCTTTAGTTGTCTCAATGTTTCGAAAGCATTTTCATCAGCCTCTACTAAAGTAACTTCATGAAAAAATTCAATCGCTGCTTTAACTGCATTGATTGTTTCCCATGTATCCCACTCAGCGTAAGCGTCAATAGATTTTTGTGTCTGGACCTGAGTCTGGTTAAGAATTGGAGATAGGTCTTCGGTGAAAGTTTGTTTACCGTTGTTACCGGTTTCACTTTCCCGTCTTGGCTCTGCCAAGTCGAGACAGGCAGGTTTGACATTGAACGTTAATGCGACATTCAATCTAACGTCGGGCAAGTCTGATAAAATAATTTTCCTTTTATTTTTTTAGCAAATATAATTATTAATAAACAGAAGTCAATAAGTTTTTTAGCATCACTCAAATTATTTTTCATGAAAAATTTTATCGAACGTCTTCAAAAAAGTTTTTAAAATTTTTTCACAACAAACTTCAACAAAAAAAAATTCTAAGTCAACAATTTTTTTTATTAGAGAGAAAAAATTTTAAATCTCATGGTTGAGAAGAAACTCATGGAAAAAAAATCATGCGATGCCGGAGTACCTGAGATTGTCGGAATAATTTTTTGTAAGAATTTTTTTTATGGATTGGTTGTCGGGAAGTTTAAGTTCGGGATCTTCATCTATTATTTTAAAAGCTTCCTGCTTAGCCTGAAGAATTAATTTTGAATCTGTTATAATGTCGGCGTATTTAAATTCGGGAAAACCGCTTTGTCTTAATCCAAAAATATCTCCGGGTCCTCTCAGCTTTAAATCTATCTCGGCGATTTTAAAGCCGTCATTATATTTCACCATAGATTGCAATCTTATTGCGGCTTTTTGTTTTTCAATTTCGGAAGAAGACATGAACTCGAGCTCTTTGTTCTCTTTTTCACTTCTTTTTGCTATTTCTTCTTTTGTTACGAGAATACAAAAAGCCTGTTTGTTTCCTCTTCCTACTCTTCCTCTAAGTTGATGAAGCTGGGAAAGCCCGAACCGGTTGGCATCATTAATAAGAATAATATTTGCATCGGGAATATCTATTCCCACTTCTATAACTGTTGTGGCAATGAGAACGTCAAATTGTTTTTTACGGAATAAAAGCATTGCTTCTTCTTTTTCCTGCCAGCTCATTCTTCCATGAACAAGACCAACTCTCAGATTTTTCAGGTAAGTGCTTCTTAACATTTCATAATATGATAACGCATCCTTCAGTTCGAGTAGCTCAGATTCTTCGACTAAAGGATAGACTATAAAGCTTTGGTAACCTTCTTTTGATTTGTCCTTAATGAACTTTAAAATGTCGGGAAGTTTATCTTCACCTCTTAAGATTGTCTTAACGGGTTTCCTGTTAGAAGGCATTTCATCAATTATAGAAAGATCGAGGTCTCCGTAAACAGTCATTGTTAAAGTCCTCGGGATCGGAGTTGCGCTCATGACAATTACATCAGGAGTAATGCCTTTTGCCTGTAGCTTTCCTCTTTGAGCAACTCCGAAGCGATGCTGCTCATCAATAACAATTAAACCGAGGTTGCTGAATCTGACTTTCTCTTCAAACAAAGCGTGAGTTCCAACAATTATGTCTGCTTCCTTTAATTCGATATCTTCCAGGTTTTTATTACGCAAAGATTTTTTTTGACCGCCGATTAAAAGGCTCACTTTTATTTCTCTGTGGGTAAGTTCTTTCAGTTTTTTCATATAATTGGAAATATTTTTTGCATGCTGATCGGCAAGAACCTCAGTCGGTGCCATTATGGCTGCCTGGAAACCATTATCAACGGCGATAAGCATAGCAATAAGGGCGACAATTGTTTTACCGCTTCCAACGTCTCCCTGCAGAAGCCTGTTCATCGGCACATCAGACATCATATCATTTTTAATTTCCGATAGAACCTTCAACTGGGCTTTTGTTAATTCAAATGGGAGAGTTTTTAGAAAATCTTTTACCAGGTGCGTTTTTATGCTGAGTGAATGCCCGGTGAGTTTTGATTTATATTGTTTCTTTCTTAAAGCGACTAAAATCTCTAAGTAAAAAAGTTCCTCGAATTTAAATCTTCTTTTTGCTTCTGCCAGCTTCTCTTTACTTAATGGGAAGTGATAGTTTATTACAGATTCTTTTATGTCGGGGAGATTATTATCTGAAGCAATGTAATCAGGAAGATTTTCTTCTAATTGCTCAGCATAATTTTCAACGGCATTATTAATTATCTTTCTTAGTGAAAAATCGCCAATATTTTTGCTTCGCAATTCTTTAGGAATTCTATAGATCGGAATAATTTTTCCTGTGTTAAGAAAACTTTTTGATTCGTCTTCGGTTATCCTGTCAAAGTCCGGATGAGCAAACTGAAGATTTCCATATTTTGAAGTCGTGGGTTTTCCCGAAACAGCAAAAATGTTTCCTTCGTTAAAGACATTAATAAAATATTTTGCACTTTGAAACCAGACACACTCAAAAAATCCCGACTCATCTCTAAAGTGTACTTTTAATATTTCTCTTTTGCCGAATCTCCTATGGTCTTTTTTTATAACCTTTCCGATAATTGTAAGCTCGCCGTCATATCCGTTTAGAACATAATCGTAAGCTTTGGAAGCAGAAAGAATGTTTGTTCTGTCAATATGCCTAACTGGAAAGTAGAAGAGAAGATCTTTTATTGTTTTAATGCCGACTTTGTTAAAAGCTTCGGCGCGTTTGGGTCCAACAGCTTTAATATACTGGACCGAGCCATTTAGAATATCTTCTTTACTCACAACGGAAAAATAAATTAAGAAGGAGGGATTTACAACTTTGCCTTATAAAAGGGATAATGTGTAATGAGATAATGAGTGATGAGATTCAAATCCTAAATCCGAATTCACAAATCCTAAATCGAACTATTCCTTTTTCATATCTCTTGTCATAAGGTCGGTTGTAGCTTTAACAGGGTCTTTGTTCTCGAAAAGGATTTTATAAACTTCGTCAGCAATTGGTGTTTCAACATTATGTTTTTTTGAAAGCTGTGTTACGGAGCGGGAAGTCTCGACGCCTTCTGCAATCATCTGCATAGATTTTAAAACTTCTTTTAATTTTTTGCCTGAGCCTACCTGCTCACCCACGTAACGATTACGACTGTGGCGGCTCATGCAGGTTACAATTAAATCTCCCATACCGGAAAGCCCGGCAAAAGTATCGGGCTGAGCACCCATTGCTTCTCCTAATCTTGAAATCTCTGCAATGCCTCTTGTCATAATAGCAGCTTTGGTGTTATCGCCGAATTTTACTCCATCTACAATACCCGCACCAATTGCAATTACATTTTTAAACGCTCCACCGAGTTCGACACCAACTATATCTAAAGATGAATAAACTCTGAAATAAGCTGTCATACAGGCAACCTGTACAGATTTAGATGTTTCTATGTTGCTCGATGCAGCTACTACAGCAGTCGGAATTTTTTTACTTACTTCCTCAGCGTGACTTGGACCAGAAATGACACCGATCTGTCCATTATCAATTGATGGAAAAACATCTTTCAACATCTGGGACATAGTCAGCATACTATTATTTTCTATTCCTTTGGCAACACTTACTAAAATAGAATTTTTTATAGTTGAATAGCTAATTTTTTTTACAACGCTTCTTAAGAATTGTGAAGGTACAGCAAGCACAATCATTTTTTTGTCTGCTGCAGCCTCTTCAAGATCGTGAGTAATTTTAATCTCTTTTGGTATTTTTATTCCCGGCAGGTATGCATCATTTTTTCTTGTCTTGTCAAGAATCTTAGCATAATCCTTTTTGTATTCCCTTAGTGTTACATCGTGTCCGTTATAATGAAGGAGAATAGCGAGAGTAGTTCCCCATCCCCCTGCGCCTAACACAGAAATTTTCATTTAAATCTAAGAGAGTTGTTTCTTTTTAAAGCTCAATTTATTTTCAGAACCGTTTAATATTCTTATAACATTCTTACGATGTGTGTAAATAATAAGAAGCGAAACAGCAATTATAAAAGGAAGAATCGTATTATAACCGGGTATATCTACATTAAAAATATTTTCTCTTACTACTAATGAAAAGGGTACCGATATGGTACCGATAAGTGAACCCAGAGAAACATATCTTGATATACTAACTACGATTATAAAAACACCGATGGCGATCAGCATATCAACAGTTATAATCATTAATAACATACCGAGAGCAGTAGCGATTCCTTTTCCTCCTTTGAATCCGGCAAAGATTGTCCAGACATGCCCGATAACAGCAGAAATACCGGCAATTATCTGAACTAAAGTAAAATCATCGAAAGGGGTAATATTTTGAAAAGGCATTGAACCGTAATGAAGTCTTGCAACGACTACAACAGCAAGTACGCCCTTAAATGCATCTAAAAGAATAACAAATACGCCATGTTTCCACCCAAGAACACGCATAACGTTTGTTCCGCCAGCATTTCCGCTTCCATGTTTCCGTATATCAATTCCTCTTGACGCCTTACTAACTATAATAGATGTCGGGATCGAACCAATCAGGTAAGAAAGTACAATTATCGTCGCTAATAGAAACATTAAAACCTTAGAAATTTGTTGCTAAACTACTGATATTAACCTAATAAAGCAATGATTAAACAATAATCATTCCCGCAATATTGTTACAAGAATTCAATTTATTTATATTTGCAGCCACAAAATTACAGGAGATAAATAATGGCTAAACAACAGAGTTTTGCAGATAAAGCAAGAGCGAAGAAAAAAGAGAGTGGAGTTACGGTAAAACTTATTAAGACAGTTAAAACTGAAAAAGGTACTTATAAGTTTAATGAAAGATTTGTAAGATTAGACGATATAAGTAAAGTTGGCGATATTAAATAAAAGGCTGTTTTCAAAACTGCTTTTTTCCGCAATTTACCCACAAAATCTAATCTTTTGTTGATTCTTTAAATAAAAATTTTATATTGCAATAACCGGTGCATATTCCCGCACCAGAAACAAAACCCTTTTAGGGTTTCTTGATAAATCTGGGCTACTTTTCTTAAAATAGTCTTTTTAGTAATAAAACGAGGATGTTATGATTGAACCAAAAAAAATGAGGTTTTTTGGCCTCAACGATATAGATAACATTCCTCAGTTGAAAACACTGAGTGAAGAAGAACGCTTCTCATTAAAGGTAGTATCGAATGTCCTTCCTTTCAGAACCAACAATTATATAGTTGAAGAATTAATTGATTGGGCAAATATCCCCGATGATCCGATGTACCAGTTAACTTTTATGCAAAAAGACATGTTAACGGATAATCAATTTGAAAGGATGGCAAATATATTATTGTATGATTCCCCGGTCAAAGAAATAAAGAGAACGGCTGAGGAAATAAGACTTGAATTGAACCCGCATCCTGCTGCACAAATGACTCTTAATGTTCCATCTATGGATGAGGGACCTGTTCCGGGAGTTCAGCATAAGTACAAAGAAACGGCTCTTATATTTCCTTCCAGCGGACAAACCTGCCATGCTTACTGTACTTTTTGTTTCAGGTGGGCACAGTTTGTTGGAATGACCGATCTTAAATTTGCAACTGATGAATCTGCAAGATTCCAGGATTATCTCAGAGATCATAAAGAGATTACAGATGTTCTTTTTACCGGCGGTGACCCGATGATAATGAATCTGAAAAGTCTTAAGGTTTATATCGATCCTCTTCTTGAAAAGGAATTTGATCACATTCAGAATATAAGAATTGGAACAAAGTCGGTTGCATACTGGCCATACAAATATGTTACAGATAATGAAGCTGATGATCTTTTAAGATTCCTTGAAAAAATTATAAAATCCGGGAAGCATCTTGCGATAATGGGACACTATAATCACTGGGTTGAACTATCAACAGATGTTGCAAAAAAGGCAATAAGAAGAATTCGTGGAACGGGTGCCCAGATAAGGACGCAGTCACCAGTAATAAGGCATATTAATGATAATTCAGAAGTTTGGGCAAAGATGTGGAAAGAGCAGGTTAAGCTTGGCTGCATTCCTTATTATATGTTTATAGAAAGGAATACCGGTGCAAAAAAATATTTTGAAGTTCCAATAGCTTCGGCACTAAATATTTTCAGTGATGCTTATAAACAAGTATCGGGATTAGGAAGAACAGTCAGAGGTCCGTCAATGTCTTCTCTCCCGGGTAAAATAGTAATTGAAGGAGTTGCTGAAATTTATGGTCAAAAAGTCTTTGTTCTGAATTTGCTACAGGGAAGAAATCCTGACTGGTGCAAGAAACCGTTCTTTGCAAGGTATGATACGAAAGCTACTTGGCTTACAGATCTTCATCCTGCTTTTGGCGAAGATAAATTCTTTTACCAGGATGAATTGAATGAGCTGATAAGAAGTAATTACGGACAAATGTACTTTTATGGAGAATCGGATGGCGAAGTTGAAATCGATGAAGAGTTTGCTTTAGATTAATTTTCGTGTCACACTGAGCGAAGTCGAAGCCTGCCTGTCGGCAGACAGGTGTGACATCAATACCATTGTCAGTCTTCGACCTGCCTTGCCGTCAGGCAGGCAGGCTCAGACAGACATCATTTTTCATTCAAACAATTCCATACTCATACTTCCCTCAAGCTCGAGAAGCCTTTCTTTTACCAAAAGCCCCGCAGAATATCCCCCAAGATTTCCATTAGCATTAATAACCCTGTGGCATGGAATTACTATACAAACAGGGTTCTGTGAATTGACTTTCCCCACGGCTCTCAACGCTTTTTTATTACCGACTTTCTCGGCAATTTTTTTGTAAGATACAGTTTTGCCGTAAGGAATTTTACTTAACTCGTTCCAGACTTTCTTCTGGAAGTCGGTTCCTTTTAAATCTAAAGGAACATTAAACTTTTTTCTCTCCCCTTTAAAATATTCTTCAAGCTGACTGAAAACATTAAACATAAAAGGATCGTCTGAACGAAGCCGGGTTGTATTTACGTTTTTTACAGTGCTGTTTTTATTAAGGAAAATATGCCGGATACCTTTTTTAGAAGAGAAAACTTTAATATTAACCCCGGATATTTTTTGAGTAGCGTAAAAGAGGTTTTCTTTCTCTTTCTTTTTCATAAAAATATTTGAAATGTAAAACGGGGATAATTTAATGAAAAGAATAAAAAAGGGGAAGAAATATTTTTAATCTTCCCCTAAAAAAGCGGGTTATTTTCTAAGCGGAAACTACTTCAATTGCCGGGTTTAAATCTCTCCTTAGTAAACCTTCGATTGCAGCAAGTGTTCCGCTAATTGAACTCGGACAGCTTCCGCAGGCTCCCTGGTATCTTATCATAACTTTATTACCATCGACTCCCAAAACTTCAAGACCGCCGCCATCGCTTGCAAGATAAGGTCTTACCCGTTGGTTAAGGATTTCATTTACCTGCTTTATTAATTCACTTTCGTTTTCATTCTTTTTAACTTCATTTTCTGCAGGAATAAGATTTACATCGAATGATTTAAGGAACTCGATAAAAGGTTTCTGAATTTGTCCCCAGTTCGTATCTTTTGCTTTTTCAATAGTAACAAACTTATCCATATAAAAAACCGAAACGACGCCGTTAATTTCAAAAATACCTTTTGCAAAAAGATCATTCTCTGCAGATATTTGATCCGGGAATTGTCTTGTTTCGACATTAAGAAGCTTTTGGTTTAAGACAAACTTAAGTGCATGCGGATTAGGCGTTAAATCAACATCTTCTACCATTAACATATAAACTCTCCTTAGGAATATTTGTTACAAAAATATGGCTAAAATTGAACTACTTCAAGTCAAATGAATTGATGCTTATTATAAAAATACTTAAAAATGATATATTTGAGGTAACAAAATAATCGTCATAACTATGAACAAGATACTTATAGTCTTCACGGGCGGTACTTTCTCAATGATGATTGATGAAAATACCGGCGGTGCTGTTCCTTATTTTTCCGGTGAAGAGCTTCTTGAGAAAATTCCTGAAGCAAGAGAATTAGCCGAAATCGATTGTTATGATTTTGGCAAATACCCCGGTCCTCACATGACACCGGAATTAATGTTCAAGCTTTCCGGCAAGATAAAAGAATTTTTAAAAGAAAATAAGTATGAAGGAATAGTAGTAACACACGGGACGGATACACTGGAAGAGACAGCGTATCTTCTCGATCTTACAATAAAGACAGAAACCCCGATTGTTGTTATCGGTTCTATGAAAAACAGCTCCGAACCGGATTGGGATGGACCTAAAAATCTTATTGATGCAATTAAAGTTTGTTTGAACAAAGATTCAAAAGGTCTGGGCGTTCTCGTTTGTTTAAATGGAGAAATAAATGCCGCAAGCGAGGTAACAAAAATCTATACCGAGCAAATAGACAGCTTTCGCTCTATAGATTTCGGTGCCTTAGGTTTTACGCAGAATGGTAAAGTTGTTATTAATCGTCCGCCGCGGAAACTTGAAACAATTAATACAAATAAAATTATTTCTAACGTTGATTTGCTTACTGTTTATGCAGGAATGAATGAAAAGTTCTTTAAGTTTTCTGCAGATAGCAGAGTAGAAGGAATTATTGTAGAAGCGCTCGGTGTTGGAAATGTTCCACCTGCAGCATTTGAAGGAATTAAATATGCCGTAGAAAAAAATATTCCTGTTGTTCTTGTATCGAGATGTCCTGCAGGAGAAACAGATAACATCTACGGCTATCCCGGCGCAGGTAAATGGCTGAACGAGATAGGAGTTATCTTTACAGATTTTCTTAACGGGCAAAAAGCAAGAATAAAATTAATGTTGGCTCTTGGTGTAACAAAAGACCATAATGAATTAAAAAAGATTTTCGAAAACTTAGGTAATATGTATGAAGCTTGAAGAAGAAATTTCTCAGAAAGCATTCAGAAACAATAAGCATAAAGCCATTGTCAATATTATTTTTTCATATAATTGGCTTTTAACAAACCATTTTAAACTGCTTAAACCTTACGATTTAACAATTCAACAGTTTAATATCTTAAGAATTCTTAGAGGACAATATCCTAACCCTGCCACAGTTAAACTTTTAAAAGAAAGAATGCTTGATAAAATGTCTGATGCTTCCCGCCTGGTTGAAAAGCTCCGTTCAAAAGGATTGGTCGATAGAAAAGTTAGTGATAAAAGCCGAAGAAATGTTGATGTACTAATTACACAAAAAGGTCTCGACCTTCTTGCCGAGATTGATAAAAAAAATAGTGAATTCGATCAATTGATTGAAAATCTGGATACCAGGGAAACAGAGCAATTAAATAATCTTCTCGATAAGTTAAGAGGTTAGTTTATACTGTTAATGTTTCAAGCTCTACTTTAGTTATTCCGTTCACGGGTTTTCCAAGAAACAACTCGGCAATTTCCTTAAACTTTGTCGGAATATCACTAACATAAAAAATTGATTCGCCCCCTGAATCTCTTTGTGAAAGAAGATTATTTTTTTTCAATTCCTCTTTAACTATTTCCACAGAGGCAATTCCCGAATCAATTAGTTTAACATTTGGTCCAATCACTTTTTGTATAACTCCCGATAAGATAGGATAATGTGTACAGCCCAGGACAAGAGTATCAATTTCTTTACTCCTTAGTTCATTAAGATATTCCTCTGCGATCTCAAAAGTAGCATTTTTTTTGATCCATCCTTCCTCGGCAAGTGGAACAAACAATGGGCAGGCTTTTTCAAAAACTTCAACTGAAGGATCGAGAAATTTTAATCTTTTAGCATAGGCACTATTGCTTATAGTCGCACGGGTTCCGATGACTCCCACTTTTTTATTTTTTGTTTCTTTTAAAGCAGCTTTCGAACCCGGTCCTATCATTCCGATTATCGGGATGTCAAATGTTTTTCTAAGCTCATCAATTGCTACCGAGGAAGCAGTGTTGCAGGCTACCACAATAGCTTTAACATTTTTACTAAGCAAAAACCTTGCATCCTGCAAAGAATACTCGATTACTGTTGAGTTTGATTTTGAACCGTATGGTACGCGGGCAGTATCTCCAAAGTAAATTATGTTTTCGTTTGGCAGTGCGGTTAAAAATCTTTTAACAACTGTTAACCCGCCTATTCCCGAATCAAAAATACCTATCGGTTTATCGCTGTCTGTATTATTCAATTCTACCTTTTATAACAATTGGTTTATTGTACCTGTTAGTTCGGTAATGATTAGTTCATAATCGTTGGGGGATATTTTTTTCCCGTTCCTGTCTAAAACATAAAAGGAGTCAACAATGTCATCTCCTTTAGTAGATATTTTTGCAAAGTAGATCATTAAACCGAGCTCGTTCATTTTTCTTGTAACCTGGTATAAAAATCCGAGCCGGTCGGGCGAGAACACATCAATGATTGTGTACTTCTCGTGATTCTCAAAAACTATTTTAACTTTGCCGGACCTTTTGAAGAATTTATTTTCAATTCTCCACCACCTGCTTTTCATCTTTGCAAATTCCTGGCTTAACTCTAATAAACCGGTTATTACATCAAAAAGATCCTTTCTTATTTTCTGGTACCTTTCAGTTTCAATTTTGTGGTGCGTTCTGAAATCGGTAACGTTAAAAGTGTCTATAACAATGCTGTCTTTCCTTGTAAAGATTTTGGCATCGTGTATGTTTGCATCGTTAATTGAAAAAACACCGCAAAGCCTGGATAGGAGTGAGGGGAAATCTTTTGTAATAACAGTTACATTGGTGAAATCAGGAAGCTCCTTAAATAAGGTGGATATTTTGATTCCCTTCTGGATTTCCTCGATATGTTTGGCAATCTCTTCCTCGGAGAAATTGTGTGCATACGCTATATCGTTAATTGAATCTATATGTTCTTTTACATGTGATTCTGAAATTATAGAAGAATGTTTTGTAATTTCCTTTGGTACTATGTAGGTACTCGACATTAAAAGTTCTTCCCCGGTTATTTGCTCAGCCAGCATTGACTCTGCCTTTCGGTACAGCTCGGAAAGCAACTCGCTCTTCCAGGAAGTCCATACAGCAGGATTTACAGCGGACAGATCAGCATAGGTAACCAGGTATAAATAATCTAATTCCCGGACGGATTTAAATTTAGAAGTGAAGTTGTTAAGAGTTTCAGGATCATTTAAATTCCTTCTGAATGCAACTTGTTCCATCATCAGGTGATTTCTAACAAGGAAATTTACATGTTCAATTTCTTCTTCACTGTAGCCCAGCCTGTGCATAATAGAAGAAGCCATTTCTGCGCCGATAATTTCATGTCCTGAAATATTAATTGGCTTTGCTATATCGTGAAATAAAAGTGCAAGGTAGAGAATTTCCCTATCCTTTAAGTTATTGAAAATCTTTCCAAGGTTTGACGTATCCTTTTCAAGTTTTTCAACATTCTGGATTGTAAGTAAAGTATGCTCATCGGCAGTATAGCAATGATAAACGCCATGTTGTAAAAATCCTACAAGGTCTTTGAACTCCGGCATAAAAGCGGCAAGAAATCCGAGTTCATTCATGCTTGTTAATGTAATACCTGTGTTCTTAGGAAGTTTTAATATTTCCCTGAAAAAAACGGAGGACTCGGCTCCCGAATGTCTTTCATGTGAATGGCGCTCAGTGGTCTCAATTATGAGTGAACGGAGATAATCATCGAAGCGGGCGCTATACAAACCGCTGTAATAGAAACACCGGAGTACATCAGATAATAAAAGAGAACCATTACCCCTGTAATAAATTATTTTTCCTTTAAGTGAAAAGTGCTCGTCGAGTTCTATGGATAGTGCATCCGGCAACGGGTTAGAAAATTCCTCTATAAATTTTCTTGCCATAGATTTTGAAAACCTATTAATTGCCGTAGCAGCCACAAAATATTTTTGCATTAAAGCTGCCAGACCATTTTTCTGATTCGTAAGGAGATCGGCGATTTTTTTTTGTAAATTGAATTCGAGCCGGTCATTCTTCTGATCAGAAAAAACATGAATCAGGTTTCTAATCGATACTATGTATTCGTAGCTGCCAAGTACATTGTCGCATTCTCTTTCAGTTACATAATTACTTTCTTTAAGCTGCTGAACAAAAATTTCTGCCTGGCTGCTTTCATTCTGTTTGTTCAGGAGGAATTTATTTTTCAGTATATACATCCACTCTATCGTCTGAAAATCCCTTAATCCGCCTGCTGAAAGTTTTACATTGGGTTCCAGCATCTTGGGAGAGCTTCCATATTTTTCATACCTGTTTAAGGTATCTTCAAAAAGTTTTTGAAGTAAATCTGTTTTCTCATCCTCTGTTAATAAAGCAAGAAGCAATTCGTTCCACTTATTGTAGATTTTTTCCGAACCTAATAAGTAGCGGGTCTCGATAAATTGCGTAAAAGTATGAAGGTCGTCATCGAGATATTTGGCAAGATCGGTATAATCCCTTACTGTGTGTGAAGCTTCAACCCCGTAATCCCAAAGTTTAGTAACTAATTGTGAGATGTCCTTTTCATTTCCCTCGACCGATTCCGAAATAAACATGAGGTCTATATCGGAATATGGTGAAAGTTCTCTCCTGCTGAAGCTTCCTGCTGAAGCCAAAGCAAAGTTATACTTTTTATTATCTGCTATAGTGCGGACAAATTCTTCGACGAGCAGGCTGTATTCCATACTGAATTTAAGATCGTTATCCAATTTCAGGATACTCTGGAACAGTACGTCTCTTCTTTTGAGGAAATCTTCTTTTATAGATATAGTCATTGTTAATATTAGCTCTCTTTTTACCTTATCGTAAAAATTATTCTTTCATATATTCGGCTTCAACTGTAGATGAAATTCCGCCTCTTACATTAAACTCTGAGGTTATAAGCATATAGCGTGGTTTACAGGCTTCTACCAGGTCGTCCAGTATCTTATTAGTAACACTTTCATAAAATATTCCATCATTCCTGTAAGAGTTGAGGTAAAGTTTAAGTGATTTCAGTTCAATGCAAAGCTCATCAGGTACATACTCTATTGTTATCTTACCGAAATCAGGTTGCCCGGTTTTAGGGCAAACCGATGTAAATTCCGGTGCAGAGTGGATGATGTTGTAATCCCTGTTCGGGTATTCATTCTTAAATACTTCTAATAGTTTTTTATCTGCCATAATGTTTCTAAAATTTCAAAAAGTAAATAACAAAATCCAAATAAAAAACAATTGTTAAAATTCAAAATTACAAACAGCTCTTTTAGAAAATTGAGTTTTGGAATTTATTTGTCTTTTGAGATTTGTTTATTGTTATTTATTTAGCTCCTATTCCTGTAATAAATAGTCTGGTTTCTCTTTGTACTCTATTGGATCTTCAATTCCCGCTTTCTGGAAAGCCCTCAATCTTAAAGCGCAGCTGTCACAAACTCCGCATGCAACATCTTCATTTTTATAACATGACCAGGTTAAATGAAGAGGAGCATCAAGCTCGATTCCTTTTTTAACAATTTCATCTTTTGAAAGATAAATAACAGGGGTTATTATTTTTATTTTAGTTGAAGGCTTTGTTCCTATATCGATTACTTTTTCAAAAGCTTTGTAAAATTCAGGTCTGCAATCGGGATATCCCGAAGAGTCTTCGTGGACAGCGCCGATAAAAATTGCTTCGGCATTTACCACTTCAGCCCAGCTTACACAGGCAGAAAGTATATTTGCATTTCTAAAAGGAACATACGAACTAGGAATCCCGCCAAGGCGGGACAGGCTTCTTTTATTGGAAAAATCTGCTTTGCTTACTTCAATGTTTTTATCCGTTAAAGATGATCCGCCTATTTGTGTAAGATGAGTAAAGTTCACAATTAATTTTTCTTTTATATCGAAATAATCTGCTATATCATTGAAAGCCTGCAACTCTCTTTTAAGAGTCCGCTGCCCGTAGTTTGCGTGAAAGGCATACAGCTCGTCATATTCCAGCTTTGCAATTGCAGTGCTTACGCAGCTATCCATTCCTCCGCTTAAAGCAATTATGGCTTTTTTAGTATTATTTTTCATATCAATTTAAGTGTGTTAAAAATAAGAAAAACGCCTTTCACACGAAACATTATTATTGCCGGTAGAACATATTTAGTTTGAATGAAGGGGGACTCTTTAGTAATTTTAGAACTAAAAACAGAAAGAGGTACGGATTTATGCGGAAAAAAGTTATTGCCGGCAACTGGAAAATGAATAATGATTTGACTGAATCTCAGAATCTTATTACGAAATTAACCGGCGGATTATCTAACCAGAAGTTAAACTGTGATGTAATTATTTGTCCTCCTTATACATCGCTAAGTGAGGCAAGCACATTAATAAAAAATACACCTGTTAAGCTTGGTGCTCAAAATATGTTTTTTGAAGACAACGGAGCATATACTGGAGAAATTTCTGCGGCAATGTTAAAAAGTGTAGGGTGCGAGTATGTTATTATTGGGCACTCGGAGAGAAGAACTATATTTAAAGAAACCAATGAAATGATAAACAAAAAAATCAGGAAGGCTTTGGAACACAACCTAAAAGTAATTTTCTGTGTTGGTGAAACCCTTGAGGAAAGAGAAAAAAGTACAACAATGCAAGTCATCAGAGCCCAGGTTGAGAATGGTCTTAAAGACATTTCCGAAGAGAATATGGTTGAAATAATAATTGCTTATGAACCTGTCTGGGCAATAGGTACCGGCAGAAATGCTACACCTCAACAAGCGCAGGAAGTACATAAGTTTATCAGGGATTTTATTAGTAATAAATTCTCATCCAAAACCGCAGAAGATTTAACAATTCAATATGGCGGAAGTGTAAAGCCTGATAATGCATCCGAATTGCTTTCAAAGCAGGACGTTGATGGCGCATTGGTAGGTGGCGCCTGCCTTAAAGCCGATTCTTTTATAGCAATAATTAAAGCTGCGTAATTTAGGTATGCACAGGTTACAAACCTGTCCATACTTGCTTGAAATACGCTTAATTCATTGCTTTCCCCTCGTTTCGTTAGTATATTTAAAGGCTTAATTTTTATTAACTTAGGATTATTCGACACCGGATGGGATTTCCCAGATTTATTTGTTCTTTTATACTTTTTCTTATGCTTTTGGGGGACACATCTTTTTCGCAGATAATCTTTAAAGAACTCCCCGGCTACCAGTCAGATTTCTCAGATTCCGTATTCTTTGATCTGAGTGAAACAAGGGAAATAATACCGTTAAATGGAAACTGGAGAGTATATTCTGCAAAGGATAAAGAAGTAAAGAAAACTTTAGTCAGCGTTCCTTCAGTTTTTAAGGAAGATGCCGAACTGGTTTTTGAGAAAACATTCAATCTTACTAAAGAACAGGTAGCTGGGTACAGGTTTAAAATATTTTTTTTAGGCTTGAGTTATTATGCCGATATAGTTGTAAACAATATAGTTATTTACCGGCATAGAGGAGGAGCCTATCCTTTTACTGTTGATCTGCCGAGAGATATATTAAATGCCGGGAAAAGTAATATACTTAGTGTAAAACTTTCTTATAAATTAGATTCTGAAAACACCATCCCTGTTAAGCAAAGATTTTTATTCCCGGAAAGTTATGGCGGTATAATAAAAGATGTATATCTTCATCTTGTGCCTAACATATCAGTTGCCGAAACCAATTTTAAGTATAGTATTGATTCAAAATCGAAAAAAGCCCAACTAAATATTGATGCTTTAGTTGAAAATAAGGATTTTAAGGATGCAACAGATAGCCTTCGTACTCCCAGGGATTTTGAATTAGTCGTTACAGTTTATACTCCTGACAGATCAAGTTTTGTAAAAAACAAAAAGCAGACATTTCAGCTTAACAGAAATGAAGAGAGACATTTTACTAATTCAATTGAGCTATCGAACCCCTTACTTTGGTCTCCGGGATCTCCGCTGTCATATCACATAGAAATCTCGCTTATAAGGGGAGATGAATTGATAGATAAGGTGAGAAAAGATCTTTCGATATATTTTTTATTCTCAGGAAAAGAGAACCTTACATTAAATGGTCAACCATTTGTTTTTAAGGGAACTACTTATGCCCCTTCATTTGGAGCGAATGGTAGTTTAGCCGCAATGAGTCAAATGGAGGAGGATATAAAATTAATTTCTGAAACAGGTTTTAACAGTGTAAGATTTGTGAAATCTGTTCCGCATCCTTATTATCTCAGGTTGTGTGAAAAATACGGATTGCTGTCTTTTATCGAGATTCCTATTAGTTATATTCCTGCCGATCTATCCACCAACCCTAACTTTATTACCCGAAGTAAAAATTATCTATCTGAGTTCATAAAAGGATATAAAAACTTTTGGAATTTTACAGCAATAGGTTTGGGCGGTTCTTACATCCCCGGTTTGGATGAACACCGATCTCTGATTGAAGCATTAAATGCGGTTGCGAAAAAAGAAACCGGCTTGCTGACCTATGCTTCATTCACAGGATTCGATCTTCCTTTTGATATTAATGTTGATTTATATGGAGTCGAGATAATCGGCAATTCGTTAGTTAAAGATACAACCGGGTTTAATTCGTTATTGGAAAAACTTGGCAGGGGCAGAGTGTTTATTAGTGAGGCGACTTATTTTGTAAATGCAGGAAACACAAGCGGGTATGTTAACGATTTCTCCTATGAAGCGCAGGCAAAATATTTTGAGGATTTTCTCGATGCTTTTTCCGGTGATAATACTACAGGCTATTTTATTAATACGATTTTCGATTACAGAGGAGATTTTGCATCCTTCATTTCAGGATACAACAAAAATAATATTTACCGTATCGGGCTGATAGATGAAGACAGGAAAACAGATTATCTCAGCTATAAGGTTGTGAAATCGAAGCTTCAGAATGCTGAGAAAGTAACCATACCAATTGGTACCAAACTGGATAAAGCACCGATGATTTTTATAGTAGTTGGTCTTGCATTAGCTCTTATAATAGGAGTTTTGGTTAACTCAGGCAGAAAGTTCAGAGAAGATATATCGCGTGCTCTTCTTCGCCCTTATAATTTTTTTGCCGATATAAGGGATCAAAGAATTATTTCCAGTTATCATAGTTCTTTGATGGCAATTGTAATTGCAGTAGTAATGGGACTTATGATTAGTTCGATCCTATATTTTCTAAGAGACAATATTGTATTTGAAAAAATTGTACTTTCTTTTGGAAGCATTCCGTTGACCGGGATAATGAGTTATCTTGCCTGGAATCCATTCATAACTATAATATGGTTAAGTATTGCTTTCTGTGTTTCGTTAGTTGTCTTGATACTCGTAATAAAAATCGCCTCACTTTTTATTAAAAACAGAGTTTATCTTAGCAGCATTTACTTCGCAGTAGTATGGGCGTTTTTACCTATTGTTTTGCTTATACCTGCCGGGATAATACTTTATCGTCTTCTTGAAGCAAATGTTGCAAATCTTTACGTTTATATTGCGATTATCATATTTGCGTTATGGGTCTTTTATCGGCTGATGAAAGGTATTTATGTAATTTTTGATGTTGCGTCGGGTAACGTTTATCTGTATAGTATAGTTATGGTTGTATCTATTTTAGCTGCTGCGGTTCTATATTATGAATTTAAAAATTCTCTTGTTGACTACCTTCTGCTTACATTTAAGCAATATAATATTTTCTAACCGGAACAATGTATCTATCAAAGCTTGAAATATTCGGGTTTAAATCTTTTTCTCAAAAAACCACTATACACTTTAACGAAGGGATAACATCTATTGTAGGTCCCAACGGATGCGGGAAAACGAATATAGTGGATGCAATAAGATGGTGCCTGGGTGAACAACGTAGCGGAGCTTTGAGAAGCGATAAAATGGAGAACGTTATCTTTAACGGGACAGCTACCAAGAAACCTATGGGAATGTCGGAAGTTTCACTAACTATACACAACACTAAAGGTATCCTGCCGACCGAATACTCTGAAGTGATGATTACGAGAAGAATTTTCCGGTCAGGTGAAAGTGAATACCTGTTAAACAAAAATATCTGCAGGCTTAAGGATATTACAAATCTTTTTATGGATACCGGGATTGGCGCCAATGCTTATTCTGTAATTGAGCTGAAAATGGTTGAGACTATTCTCAGTAATAAAGCGGAAGAAAGAAGAGTAATGTTTGAAGAGGCTGCAGGCGTTAATAAGTATAAACTAAGACGAAGGCTGGCATTAAGAAAACTTGAGGAAGTAAAAGCCGACCTGACAAGAGTGAATGATATTGTTACAGAAGTAGAGAAAAAAGTAAATTCTCTTGAGCGCCAGGCTAAACGTGCGGATAAATATAACAAGCTGTCTCTTACTTTAAGAGAGCAGGAAATTGATTTATGCCAAAGGGAATTAGCTTTATTCAATAAAGAAAGAATTTCTTCCCGGGAGAAGAAAGAAGAAAATTTAACCATCAAAATTAATATTGAATCGAAGCTGTCTGAGTCCGAAGACAAAATGAAAGATGTAAAACAGCATCTTGCGGAAGCTGAAGCTAAGTTAAAAGTTAAGCGTGATGAAGTTACACAACAGAGAGAAAAGATATTTAACTTGCAAAGGCAAATCTCGGTTTCAGAAGAAAAGAAAAATTCGCTTGAAAGAAATGTAGTAAAGTATAAACAGGAACTTGAAGAATTAAAAACTCAGCTTGAAAAATCAGGAAAGATAATAGAAGAAAGCTCGGCTGCAATTGAAAGAATGGGGAACGAACTGACTTTAAAAAATGAGAAGATGGATAATTCCGAGATAGAAGTAGGTGAACTCAAAGTAAAGCTCGAAACTAAAAGGAACGAAGTAAAAGCTCACAACCAAATTCTTGTTGAGCAGGTTAAGGAAATAACAAATAAAGAAAACGAACTTGCAAATCTTGAGAAACAAATAGAGCTTAAGAACAGCACAATCAGTAAGGCGAATAAGAGAATCGAGGCTCTCACAAATAATATTGCGAAAACTGTTGGCTTTATTAGTGAGTTGAATGATGAAAAGATTAAGGCTGATACGGAGCTTGCAAATTCTGAAGAAGAATATCTGAGAAAACAGAAAGAAAAAGAAGAGCTTGAGAAAAAACTAAGTGGCTTAAAGCAGGAAGAGCTCGATCTGAAAACTTTAATCAATGGTTTGAAGGATAAAATTGGATTTATCCAGACTCTTATTGATAATCTGGAAGATATATCCAGCGGGGCAAAAGCATTGCTGGAGAATAAGGAATGGATGAAGAGTGAAAGTACTCTTCTTGCCTATGCCGGGAACACATCCGATGAGTATAAATTTGCTATAGAAGCCGCACTAAAAAATAATTTAAACAATATTCTTGTCCATTCTTTTGAAGAATTAAAGAAGGGAATTGGATATCTTAAAGAAAATAATATTGGCAAAGCGGGTTTTTATCTGACCGACAATGGTGATTCGGAAAGAGAAGGATTTTTGGAAAGCCTGCAGAATTTCTTCACGAGAAGAAAGGGAAAAAAATTATCGAAGGAAAGCGGATTTATTTGCTGGGCAAAAGATGTTATTAAGACTGAAAAGAAATGGGAATCTTTTTTCGATAAAATATTAAATAGAACCGTGATTGTAGATTCCTTTGACTCTGCTTTCAGGCTAAGGCAAAAATATAAAGCATTTAATTTTACTACTCCCGATGGCGATTATTTGGAAAACACCGGGGCAATTGAAAGCGGTTCTTTGTCCAAAGGCAGTACTTCACTTTTTGGTAGAAAGCAGTATCTCGATAAAATAAAAACCGAGTTGCCGCAACAGGAAAAAGAACTTGAGAAGCTGCAACAAACGATAAAAGAAACCGGGGATAAAATTAACAGTATAGATCTGAAAGTCTTGTCGGACCAGGGAAGGATGCTCGTTAATGATCTTGCAAATATTGAAAAGCAGATAGCACAGTTTGAGTTTGAGAAAAGGAAAGCCTCTGATGAGATTGAGAAAATCAGGCAGGATATCCAGGAGTTTGCTGCCGAATCAAATGGAATAGACAATGATAGAATTATAGTAAGCGAGTCACTTATCTCCCTAAAAGAAAAAATGGAGCAGAACGAAGAGAGGAGGGAAATTTTAGATACTGAATTTAGCTCTGTTGAGGAAGAATTTAGTTTTGCCGTGTCGGAACTGAATAATCTTAATTTAGAGTATGAAAGACTGCTTGGTGAAGAACGCAACACGGGAAATACAATACTACGTACAAAGGAAAACATTGAAACGATAAATAATACGATTAAGAACAGGGAAAATGATATTGAGGTTTCTTCGAAAGAAGCATCTGCACTGAGCGATGAGTTAAAGTCTGATGATTTAACTCGTATCGAATTGGAAGAAAAGAAGAAGCAGCTTTTAACGGAAGAGGAAACGATTAACGCCGGGTATAATGAAATCAGGGTAAAGATAAATAATATAGAAAATGAACAAAGCAGTTTAAGAAAAGAGAGGGAAAAAGTTCTCGATGAGATACATTCCTCGGAAATGAAATTGAGTGAACTCGGATTAAAAATAGAAAACCTTAAAGAACATATTAAGGAATCTTATTCTCTTTCACTTGAAGAAAAGAAATATGATGACCTCGATACGTTCGATTTCATGCTGAGATCTGAGGAAGTGAATGTTTTAAAGCAGCAAATAAGAAACCTTGGTCCCATTAACCTTCTTGCCTATTCTGAATTTGAAGAGGAAAAGCAGCGCTTTGATTTTCTTGTAAAACAAAGAAACGATCTTCTTGAATCCGAGGCAGATGTGGTAAAGACGATAGAAGAGATAAACATTAATGCCCAGTCGTTGTTTATGGAAACATTTGAAAAGATAAGGGAAAACTTTATTAATGTTTTTAGAGGTTTATTCAACCCCGGGGATGAAGCGGATTTGAAACTCGAGGACAATGTTGATCCTCTTGAAGCCAAGATTGAGATTATAGCAAAACCGAAAGGGAAAAGACCTACCTCTATAGACCTTCTTTCCGGTGGTGAAAAAACTTTAACAGCCATTGCACTATTGTTTGCCATATATCTTGTAAAACCAAGTCCTTTTTGTGTTCTTGATGAAATAGATGCACCGCTCGATGATGCTAATATTGACCGGTTTACAAAAATAATAAGAGACTTCAGCCGGGACACACAGTTTGTAGTTGTAACCCACAATAAGCGGACAATGGAAGCTGCCAGTACTTTGTATGGCGTTACAATGCAGGAAGAGGGTGTTTCTAAACTGGTTGCAGTAAGATTTAATGAAGATTTAAGTGTTGCTTCCTGACTATCCTTTTCTCTGGAATGAAAAAAGAATTTAAAATATTTATAGACTTTGACGGAACAATTACAACTACCGATGTTGGAGAAGCGATCTTCAGGCAGTTTGGAAAAATTGAAAAAGTAAATATAGTTATCGGGAATTTGTTGAATGACAAGATATCGGCAAAGGATTGCTGGATTGAGCTATGTAATAGTGTTGAGAGTATCAGTAAAAAAGCACTGGATAATTTTATCGATCAAATGGAAATAGATTCTTCGTTCCCGGGTTTCGTAAGCTTTTGCAGAGAAAAGGAAATAGATCACTATATACTTAGCGATGGTTTTGATTATTACCTGGAAAGAATTCTGACCCGCAAAAATCTTGATGATGTAAAATACTTTGCCAATACTTTGTCGGTCTTGAACGATAAGCTTATACCGTTTTTCCCTTATCTCGATCTTGGTTTTTCGAGTTCAGCTAATTGTAAACGAAATCATATTATTAATTACAGCGGGGATGAGGATTATACTGTTTTTATAGGCGATGGAAATTCAGATAAATATACTGTTCAATATTGCGATTTTATCTTTGCAAAAGGTGATTTACTTAAATTCTGCGAAAGGGAAAGAATTTCTTATTTCCCTTTTAATAATTTTGATGATATAAAACAAACTATGTCAAAGCTTCTTTCAAAGAAAAGATTAAAGAAACGCCACCAGGCTGAATTGAAAAGAAGAGAAGCTTATATGCAGGAATAGGTTAACGGGAAATTATGAGTGATAAATCTTTATCGAGATTATTTTTTAAGTACAGGAGTTATACGCCTGTTCCGTTTATTGTAATTATGCTGATATATGAAAATGCAAATATATGGAGCCTGATAGCTGGTGTTTTAATAGTTATTATTGGCGAGTCAATAAGGCTTTGGGGTGTAAGCTGGGCAGGAAGTGAAACGAGAACTACAGATAAACCGGGAGGGACGTACCTTATTATGAGCGGACCTTTTGCATATTTACGCAACCCGCTCTACCTCGGAAACATATTAATTTATTTTGGTATAGGAATTATGTTTTTTGCAATATTCCCGTACCTGCAGATTTTTGCAATGGCTTTCTTTTTTATACAATACTATTTCATAATTAAAAGTGAAGAAGAATACCTCCTGGGCGAATATGGTGACCAGTACAGGAATTATTCTGCTAACGTACGCCGGTTCATCACGAGAATTACTCCTTATAAAGTCCCGGGTGTAAAGCAGCCTTCATTTAAACTTAAAGAGGGATTTAAATCTGAAAAAAGGACTTTACAGGCAATCAGCATTGTAGCTCTCACAATTTTTCTTTTGTGGTTTATAGGAAGGATTTGATTGCATGATTGCAGGGATGCATGAAAAATATTTTGGCAATTTCAAGAACTCATGCAATCATGCATTAATGCAGCCATGCCGTTTTGACTCTATTAAGGAAGTTCTTTTCATTCAGAATTTTTGATGAAAGGAAACAAACGAAATATTATGATCATTGCCGGCGAAGTTTCAGGAGATATACTTGGCGGAGAGCTTTCCGAGGAGCTGAAAAGGATTGATAGTGAAATTAAACTTTGTGGTATTGGCGGAGATAAGATGAAACAAGCCGGAGTGGAAATCGTTTGTCATATAAACAGGCTCGCATTTCTCGGCTTTGCTGAAGTCATTCGTCATATACCTTTTGTTAAAAAAGTACAAAATGACCTGGTAGAGGTAATCAAAGAAAAAAATATCAAGCATATTATTATGATTGATTATCCCGGCTTCAATTTAAATTTTGCCAAGAAGATTAAGCCCCTTGGAGTTAAAATTCTTTATTATGTTTCCCCGCAGGTTTGGGCGTGGGGTAAAGGGAGAATTAAAAAAATCAAAAGGCTTGTAAGAAAGATGTTCGTTGTTTTTTCCTTTGAAGAAAAAATATACAGCGATGAAGGAATTGATGTTGAGTTTGTAGGTCATCCCTTACTTGATAGAATCAACAAGTATGATTACCTGACAAAAGAGAAATTTATAGAGAGCTACAATCTTGATCCGGCAAAAGATATTTTGCTTGTTCTCCCGGGAAGCAGAAAGTTTGAAATTGAAAAAATATTTCCGGCTTGTGTAAAAGCTGCACTAAGATTGAAGAAAGAATTCAATCTGCAAATCGTTGTAGCCGGAGCTTCGAACATTGAGGAAAAATTATTTGCCGGAATATCTCCTTTAAGTGAATACAAAATTATTAAAAACCGGAACTATGAGTTAATGAAATATTCTAAAGTTGGGATAATTAAATCAGGCACATCTACTTTAGAATCCGGGTTATTTGGGTTGCCGATGGTAATTGTTTATAAAACGAGCCGGCTAACATATTTTATCAGTAAAAGTCTGGTCAACCTTAAAAACATTGGAATGGCTAATATTATTTCCGGTGAGAATGTGGTTCCTGAATTAATTCAGCATGATGTTAATCCGGAATCAATATACCGGGAAGTTAAAAAAATATTATCCGATGGTGATTTGTTTGATTCAATCAAAAGAAAACTTTTAACCATCAAAAGTAAATTAGGAAGTGAAGGAGCTGCTAAAAGGACAGCCCGGTCAATCTACTCTTTGCTGAATGAAGTCTAGAAAACTAAAACAGGATTTTCTTCGTTTAATCGGGCAGTATTTAATTAGTATAGCTGCGAATGTTCTTTGTAAAACTTTAAGTGTTACAGTTAAAAACAGTGAATTTTTAGAGGAACTTGCAAAAGAAAATAAAAATTTCATTGTTGCTTTCTGGCATGGAACAATGCTTCTTCCCTGGTATTTGCATAGGAATAAAAATATTGCAGCCCTGATTAGCAAAAGTAAAGATGGTGATTTGCTTGCCAGGCTGTTGAAAAGCTGGAACTACCAGGTTATAAGAGGATCGAGTTCTTCGGGCGGAGAAATTGCCCTGGGAATTATGATTGATTTTGCAAAAAATAAAAATTCAATTGCAATAACCCCCGATGGTCCGAGAGGACCGGCAAAAAAACTTAAAGCCGGTGCTGTTGTTACAGCCAAGAAAAGCGGGTTGCCTTTAGTTCTTATTGGTGTTGGTTATAGAAATAAGAGAATACTCAGGAACTGGGATAACTTTCAAATTCCTGCTTTTTTCAGTAAGGCAAATGCTGTTTATTCGCAGCCGGTTTATATAGATAAAAATCTTGATTACAATGGAACTTCGGAGATGATAAATATTTGCGAAGCGAAATTGAACGAGCTTCAGGCTGAAGCTGAAAGGTTTTAGCTTGAAGACAGGAAAGAATTATGTCGGATGTACTATTTAAGAATTATATTATTTCCTTTTGTAGCAGTTTATTTTCTTTTAATAAGGATTAGAAACTGGTTCTTTGAAAAGAATGTTTTCAGAAGTAAACACGTTAATGCAAAAATCATATCGGTTGGCAATATAACTGTTGGTGGGTCAGGGAAAACTCCTTTGGTTATATTTTTAGCAAACCTTTTAAAGGAGGAAAAGAAAAAAGTCGGTGTTCTAAGCAGAGGTTACGGGCGTAGAACAACTGGGTACCAACTTGTAAGCAACGGCGAAAAAATTTTTGCTTCTGTGGATGAAGCGGGTGACGAAATATTTTATACCGTCAATGAGTGTAAAATTCCCGCTGCCGTATCAGAAAACAGGCATAAAGGAGCAACAAGACTAATCAGGGAAACAGGTATTAATGTTGTTCTGCTTGATGATGGATTTCAGCACAGATGGATTTACAGGGATATTGATATTCTAATCTTCGAGCAGAGATTTTTAAGTGAAGTGGCTTTTCCAAATCACTTCCTGCTGCCGACCGGTAATTTGAGAGAACCTTTTGATGCTGTTAAAAGAGCAGACATTATTGTTATAAACCGGAAGTTTTCTTCAAAGACAGATATTCCGGATAAGTTGAAAAGATATTTTGAGGAGAAGGAAGTGTTTACTGCCTATTATAAAACAATCGGGTTTGTTGATATGAAGAGAAAAACCGAATATGAGACTGAAGAATTCCGGGAGCAGAAAAGTCTTGTAGTTGCAGGCATCGCAAAGCCATTTTCCTTTTTAAATATATTGAACCAGGCGAAGATAGATACACAAAACAAAATATTATTTATAGATCATAAAGATTATTCTTTAAAAGATATAAAGAAGATCAGGAAACAATTTTATGCAACGAATTCATATTCCGTAGTAACTACACAAAAGGATGCTGTTAAGCTGATGGAATATTCAAAAGAACTCGATGACATTGATATTTTTTATCTTAAAATAGAACTTAAACTTGATGAAGAAGAAAAATTCAAAAGATTTATTTTAAATAGTTTGAATTGAATAAATGATATCATCAAAAAAACACTATACTAAAACATAAGATCGGAGGATGGTAAAATAATGTCTAAGAAAAAAAAATATGTTTACTTTTTCGGAGGTAAGAAAGCCGATGGTAAATCTGAGATGAAAGCTCTCTTAGGAGGTAAAGGTGCAAACCTTGCCGAGATGGTCAATATCGGTTTGCCGGTACCCGCAGGTTTTTCAATTACGACTGAAGTTTGTACATACTATTATAATAATAATAAAAAATATCCAAAGGAATTAAAAGCTCAGGTTCAGGATGCACTTAAGAAAGTTGAACAGATAATGGGTGCAAAGTTCGGTGACGCTAAAAATCCTTTGCTGGTTTCTGTAAGAAGCGGCGCAAGAGCTTCTATGCCCGGTATGATGGATACGGTACTTAATCTTGGGTTGAATGATGTGACCGTCCGGGGATTAATTGAAAAGACGAACAACCAGCGTTTTGCTTATGATTCATACAGGCGTTTTGTTCAAATGTATGGAGATGTTGTACTTGGCTTAAAGCCTGCTTCAAAGCTTGAAGAAGATCCTTTTGAAGTTATTATTGAAAAGAAAAAACATTCTAAAGGTATTAAGCTCGATACTGAACTTACAACAGAAGATTTAATAGAGCTTGTTGAGGAATTCAAAGCTGCAATTAAAGAAAAAACCGGTCACGATTTTCCAACAGACCCAATGGAACAACTCTGGGGTGCAGTTGGTGCAGTATTCGGATCATGGATGAACGATAGAGCAATTACTTACCGTAAGCTTCATGCAATACCGGCAGACTGGGGAACTGCTGTTAACGTTCAGTCAATGGTATTTGGAAACATGGGCGAAGATTCCGGAACGGGTGTTGCATTTACAAGGGATCCTGCTTCGGGTGAAAATATATTTTATGGAGAGTATCTCTTTAATGCCCAGGGTGAGGATGTTGTTTCCGGTGCAAGAACTCCTTTGCCGATTAAAAATCTTAAGGACGATAACTTGGCAATCTATACACAGCTTGATGGTATCAGGAAGATTCTTGAAAAACATTACAAGGATATGCTGGATATCGAGTTCACAATTCAGCAGGGAAAATTATGGATGCTTCAATGCCGCATTGGTAAAAGAACAGGCTTTGCTGCAATCAAAATGGCTGTTGATATGGTGAAAGAAAAATTAATCGATAGAGAAGAAGCAATTTTAAGAATAGAACCAAACCAGCTTAACCAGTTGTTGAGACCTATCTTTGATCTTGAAGAAAAGAGAAAAACAATTGATAGCGGAAAACTTCTTGCTAAAGGATTAAATGCGGGTCCTGGTGCCGCTTCGGGGCGTGTTGCTTTAAGTGCCCAGGATGCTGTTGAAATGGCAGAAAAGGGCGAGCCCGTTATTCTTGTTAGAATTGAAACCTCCCCCGAAGATATAAAAGGAATGGACGCTTCTGAAGGCATATTGACTGCAAGAGGCGGAATGACATCTCACGCTGCACTTGTTGCAAGGCAAATGGGTAAAGTTTGTGTTGCGGGCTGCGGGGCATTAAAAATAAATTATAAAGAAGGTAAAATTACAGTTGATGGAAAGGATGGAGTTGTTGTTAACCAGGGCGATTATATTTCTCTGGATGGGACAACCGGCGAGGTAATTCTTGGTAAGCTCGAAACAAAACCTTCCGAGGTAATACAGGTGCTTATTACAAAAACTCTTAAGCCTGAAGAATCAGAAGTTTACAGTACTTATGACAGCCTTATGAAATGGGCTGATAAACTGAGAAAGCTAAATATAAGAACTAATGCCGATCAGCCTGATCAATCTGCAAATGCAATTGCATTTGGTGCTGAAGGTATTGGACTTTGCCGAACTGAACATATGTTCTTCGGCGGAGATAGAATTCTTTCTGTAAGAAAGATGATCGTTTCCGATTCAATTGAAGACAGGAAAAAAGCCCTCGACGAACTTCTTCCTTTACAAAGAGGAGACTTTGAAGGAATCTTCGAAGTTATGGAAGGCCGTCCGGTGACAATAAGAACTCTTGATCCTCCATTGCATGAATTCCTTCCTCATGCAGATAAAGAAATCAAAGAACTTGCTGAAAGCCTTGGAATAGATGAAGGTAAATTAAGAGCAAAGATCGAAAGTCTTCATGAATTCAATCCTATGCTCGGGTTCAGAGGATGCAGGCTCGGAATCATTTATCCTGAAATAACTGAAATGCAGGTTCGTGCAATTATGGAAGCTGCATGCAATGTTGCTTTAAAAGGAATAAAAGTAAAACCTGAAATAATGATCCCGCTTGTCGGTCATATTAATGAATTCAAATTGCAGGAAAAGATTGCAAGGAGAGTTGCCGAAGATGTTATTAAAGAGAAAGGCAAGAAAGTAAGTTACCTTGTAGGAACGATGATCGAGTTACCGAGAGCTGCTGTAACTGCAGACAAAATTGCAGAGAGAGCGGAGTTCTTCAGTTTCGGTACAAACGATCTTACACAAACCACTTTCGGATTGTCGAGAGACGATGCAGGAAAATTCCTTCCGCTTTATGTTCAGAATGACATTCTTGTAAACGATCCTTTTGAAGTAATTGACTTTGAAGGTGTCGGTGAATTGGTGAAAATGGGAACGGAAAGAGGAAGATCGACAAGACCTGATCTTAAAGTCGGTATCTGCGGCGAACATGGCGGTGAACCTGACTCAGTGGAATTCTGCCACAAGACAGGTCTTAATTATGTAAGCTGTTCTCCGTTCAGAGTTCCGATTGCAAGGCTTGCAGCAGCAAGGGCAGTTGTAAGGGAAATGAAAACTAAAAAAGGTAAATCTTCAAAGAGTAAAAAGAAAAAAGCTTCTAAAAAGAAGTAATCATTAAAAAACCGGAGCGGAGGGGAAAATCTCTCCGCTCTACTATTAAGAGTTAAATATAAGGAAAACAAATGAAGTTATCAGATTTCAAGTACAATCTTCCCAAAAGTGCAATAGCAAAATACCCGGTTTCTCAAAGAGACAAAGCCAAGTTAATGGTTTTGGACAGGGAAACCCAGGAAATTACAAGTAAGAAGTTTAGTGATATTGCCGATTATATGGAAAAAGGGGACGTACTTGTAGTTAATGAAACAAGAGTATTCCAGGCGCGGCTTTATGGTAAGAAAGAAAAGACCAATGCAAAAATCGAAGTTTTTCTTCTCAGGGAACTTAATGCTGAAGAAAGTATATGGGATGTGATTGTCGATCCTGCGAGGAAAGTGAGAATCGGCAATAAAATATATTTTAATGATAAACTGTGGTGCGAAGTTATTGATAATACTACTTCCCGTGGAAGAACTGTTCGCTTCAACCAGCCGAATAATGTTTTTAAAGCCGTAGAAAAAATCGGTTTAACTCCACTTCCACCGTATATTAAAAGAGAGCCGGAACCGGCGGATAAAGAAAACTATCAGACCGTTTACGCAAAGATTGATGGCTCTGTTGCAGCACCAACTGCAGGACTTCATTTTACGCCGAAACTTCTTTCTAAAATCAAAAATAAAGGAATAATCACAGTCCCGGTTATTCTACATATAGGGCTCGGAACTTTCAGACCTGTTGAAGTTGAAGATTTAACCAAGCATAAAATGGACTCAGAGTATTACGAGATACCTGCAAAATCCTCAGAGTTAATAAATAAAGCTATCGATGCAAAGAAAAGAATTTTTGTTGTTGGAACCAGTTCTACCCGTGCTCTTGAAACGAGTGTTACAGCAGAAGGAAAAGTTAAACCAAGCAGGGGATGGACAGATAAATTTATTTATCCTTATTATGATTTTAAGATAGTTGATAAGCTTATAACAAACTTTCATGCAGAAGAATCAACCTTGCTTATGCTTACCTGTGCTTTTGCCGGTACCGATTTTGTTATGAAAGCATACAAAAAAGCACTCAAAGACAAATACAGATTTCTAAGTTATGGCGATGCAATGCTTATCGTATGAAAGTATATGCAATAATTCCTGCAGGAGGAAAGGGTAAACGGAGCGGGATTAAAACTCCCAAACAATACCTGAAGATTAACGGGAAAGAGCTTATTGTTTATACTCTCGAAGTTTTTCAGAAGAACAAGCTTGTCGATGAAATAATAATTTCTGCAGATCCTTTATATTTTAATAAGCTAAAAAGACTAATTAAAAAATATAAATTATCAAAAGTTGCTTCAATTGTCGAAGGGGGAAGAGAGAGACAGGATTCTGTATATAACGCCCTCTGCGCTTTATCTTCTCCCTCGCCCAATGATCTTGTCGCCGTTCACGACGCTGCCCGTACATTGCTTCCCGCAAAAGTTTTGACCTCGGCTTTAATCACCGCAAAGAAAAAAGGGAATACGCTTGTCTGCATTAAGGCAAAAGATACTCTTGTAAAAGGGAAAGTCAGAGTAGAAGAATACCTTAACCGTAATGAAGTTTATTATGTGCAAACTCCCCAGGTTTTCCGATATAGAGATTTAATGAAAGCAATGAACAAAGCGAATAAAGAAAATTATTACGGAACCGATGAATCAATGCTGGTAAGCAGGATAGGAATTAAAGCGAATATTGTAGAAGGCTCGGTTTTTAATTTTAAGGTTACGTCTAAAGACGATATCGAGCTTTTAAAGAAAATTTTGAAATAAGTGGTAACGAAGTAGTTCGTGACAGCCGAGGGAACCTAAAAATGAAGAAATTATATTCAAGTTTTTGTATTTAAATAACCAACATTAATATTTATTTACGAAAAGCTAGTTGTCGGACAGACTGCCATTTCGTGACTTAAGAATCTGCAGGAAGGGGAGTAAATGGGCATTTCCGTTACGAAGTGATTTATGACAGCAGAACCCCAAAGCCCCAATTATTTGCCACACCGCAATAATTTTCTTCACTTAACAGTTCCAAAATTTTCAAATTGACTTTGAAAAATTTTTTAGGCTTGTTTGATATGTAAATAAATGGAATCATAAATATTCTTAAAAGGGGAATATGAAAAAGCTAACGTTACTCACCGCTATTTTAATTATTAGTTTTGTATTTGTAATTACAATTAAAGCTCAGGATTCAACATTATCCGGGATTGCAATATTGCCTTTTCATTCAAATGGAATTGACCCGGTTTATATTGAAACTTCAGAATCAATATTACATCTGGAGATCAGCAAACTAAGTAACGGGGATGTTGTTTCTGCTGAACGCACGAAAGACGCTCTTTCCGACAAAGACTGTTTAGAATCTGATTGTGCCGTGGAAGTAGGGAAAAAATTGAATGTCGACCAGGTTTTAGGGTGCAGGCTGTCAGCGTTGGGAGAAAAAATTATCATTCAATATTTTCTTGTTAATGTTTTCTCAGGTAAAGAAGTTCTTATTGACCAGATATCAGCAACAAGTATCGAGGAACTTGAAACAGTGATGAAAAGAATTGCGAAGAGTGTTGTTGAAATTAAACCTGCGGGAAAAAGTGTTGAAGTAGGAAATATTCTTGAAGGCGAATCCCAGGAGCCATTGAGAAGGTCTTCGAGGAAAAATGTCGGTCTTTCATTCGGATATCTTTATCCGCAAAATGGTTATGATGAAGATGATCGTTCCTTCGTAGCCAATTTACATTTGGATTATGAAATGGAAGAATATGCCGTGGGAATGCTTCTCGGTATCCGTAAAGGATTTGCGATAAATATTTACGGAGATTACTTATTTACAAAAACTGATTTCTGTCCGTTTGTTGGAGGGGCTTTCGGTTTCCATTGGGTTTCCCATAATAATTTTTATGACCCATATTTTGGTCAATCAATTGACAAAAGAGGTGATGGTTTTGAAATTACTGCCAATGCAGGCATGAGAATTTTACATACTTATAATTTCCAAATACTGATTAATCTGGAGTTCATTTATACATTGAACGAGTATGACGATAGTGCAATTGTTTTTACGATCGGGATTTTATAATATTTGTTTCCAGAGCTTTAAGTAAGACTCACCTATAAGTGAGTCTTACAGCTACTCTAAAAAACTCTATCCTTTGGGAAATGTTATTATATCCTCATATTTCAAATCATACTTTTCTGCTTTTAGTAAAAACTTTGTGTAAGGATGCCGTGGGTTTGCAAAAAGCTTGCTTGAACTATTCTTCTCTACAATTTCGCCATTATACATAATTATAACTTCCTCAGTTAGTTTCCTTAGCAAGCGAAGGTTATGTGCAACACATATCAAAGTTATGTTGAAATTCCTTTTGAGATCAAGAAAGAGATTTAAGAAATTTTCCTGTGATTCATAATCCTGCGCAGAGAATGGTTCATCAAGAATCAGTAACTCGGGTTTTACAGCCAATATTCTTGCTAATGCTGTACGCTGCTGTTCGCCGCCGCTTAACTCGTATCCTCTTCTTTGTAAAAGTGATTTCGAAAGTTTTACAGCATCAAGTATAGTGTCGAGATAAGTTGGCTCTATATTATTTTTGTTCCCTAATCTTAAAGATTCATTCAGCATCTCTCCGACTTCTCTTATTGGATTAATTATTTCTCCTGTATTCTGAAAAAGAATCTGAACTGGCGAAACTTTATTAAAGTCCCGCGAAAAATAATAACTGACCTTTCCTGAAGTTGGTTTCAATATTCCAGCAAGAATTTTTGCAAGTGTTGTTTTCCCGCTTCCCGATTCACCGGAAATACCGAGGACAGAATTTTTCTCCAGCTCAAATGAAATGTTATTAAGAATAACTTTCTCTTCGTTTTTCTGTAAAACCGAATAAAATATATTTTCCACTTTTAAAATATAATTCATACTTGCGTTCCGATATTATTCAGATGGAAAAATTCTTCCGGTGAAGATAATGGAGACAATGTACAATCGGAGAGAAGAGCAATTTTACTACTTGCATTCCTGGCTAAATCGAGATCCTGTGTTACCATTAAAGCGAGGTTTCCATCGCCGACAAATTCTTTAAGTTTTATAAGAAGAAGGTTTACAATGGGGGCATCAATTCCAGAGGTAGGTTCATCTAACAGAATAATTTTCGGTTTGGCAAGTAAAGCGAGGATAAAACTTATTCTTTGTGCCATTCCACCACTTACTTCATATGGATACATTTTAAAAAGTTTTTTTGCTTCGGGAAGAAGAAAAAAATCGAGAAGCCGGTTAATTTCTTCTTGATCTTTGGTAACAAGGCTAAAATAATAGCTGAAGGTTTTCAGATGATCGAAGCTGTTAACGGGGTCCTGGAAAACATATTTTATTTCATTCTTCCTGATTTTTTGTAATTCATCCGCTTCCAATGATAATAAATCTTTACTTTCATAAAGGACTTTCCCTTTAACAGAATAAATCCGTTTATCGAGTAAACCGGTAAGAGATTTTAGCAAAGTGGTTTTTCCTGTTCCGTTCTTACCAAGGATTGTATAAATGTTTCCCCTTTCCAGTTCAAAGATGATATCCTTGAGAATGATTCTTTCGCTATTTTTAATTATGCTGACTTTGCTAAGCAGGACATTGAGCATCTGGCTTTATCTTTTTATATTTAACTAACAAAATAATAAATTGATACTAAAATTATTAAAAATATTCACATCGTTCGCCTTTTGATAATTAAGAAGTATTCCTTAATTATTATTGCCTTATTACTCGTAGTAGGGGGGTGTGAAAAGGAATCTCCGGTTCACTCTAATAGAGTAGTTGTTGCGCTGTCGGCAGACATAACATCTTTCAATCCTCTTTTTTCATTTAGTGTTGATGAAGGAGTTGTTTCGGAGCTTCTTTATTTAAGTCTTGTCGATTTTACCTGGGATGAGGAAAAAGGGAACATTAAACCGGGTCCGATGCTCGCAAAAAAATGGGAGTGGAGTAAAGATTCATCATCAATAACTTTTGATTTAAGAGATGATGTTTATTGGTCTGATGGAAGAAAGTTTTATGCCGAAGATGTTGTTTTCTCATTTGATGTTTATTCTGATCCCGGCGTACAAAGCAGGCTTTATGGAGGATTTACCGATTTTTACACTGATGATGAAAATCATGTAAATGTAAACAAAACTTTTGAAGTTATTGATTCGTTTAAGGTAAGAATTAACTTTAAGCCAAACTCTACGCCTACTTTACCTGAAATTATCTTTCATATTATTCCAAAGCATGTTTTTGAAAACGTAGAAAGAAAAAGTATTGAAGCGTCTGAAGAGAATTTTAAGCCCGTTACAAACGGACCCTTTAAGCTTGCCGGCTGGGATAAAAATCAAACAATTCGTTTAAAAGTAAACGATCAATCGTTTTTACATAATCCGAATGGAGTAAGCGAAATAATTTTTAAGGTCGTACCGGATTATAATTCGAGATTAACACAATTAAAAAAAGGTGAAGTAGATTTTGTGGAGTTGGTTAAAACAGAAGATATTCCCGGTCTCAAACAGGTTGATTATCTTAATATATCCTCACAAAAGGGTCGTGAGTATGATTATTTAGCCTGGAATAATATTGATTATGAATTATATAACACGAATGGTAAAATAAAACCGCATAAGTTTTTTGGTAGTCCTGTTGTAAGAAGGGCACTGTCGTATGGAATTAATAGAAGAGAAATTCTGGATGAGTATTTAGCAGGCTATGGGCAACTTGCTATCGGTCCTGTTTCGCCAATATTCAAGGGAGTAATTGATTCGGGTTTGGAACAATATGAATATAACCCAGAGAAGTCTAAACAATTACTTGAATCAGAAGGTTGGAAGGATATTGACAACGACGGCATCTTGGAGAAAGGGAATACCGAGTTCAGGTTTAAGCTTTTTATTCCGTCCGGTAATCCCCGAAGAAATTATGCTGCAACAATCGTTAAGAATAATCTCAAGCAACTGGGAATTGATGTTACAATTGAATCTGTTGAGATGGGAGTTTTAATTGACAACATGTACAAAAAAGCTATGGATGCCTGGATGATTGGTTTGTATATAGCTATTCCTATAGACTTGAAAATTGCCTGGTATTCAGATCTGGAAAAGACTCCTTACAATTTTGTATCATATAAAAATGCTGAAGCTGATAAAATACTTGATGAAATATCGGAAGAAACTTATCAGGGGAAATTAGATTCCCTTTACAGACAGCTTCAGGAAATCATTCACCGGGATGAGCCGGTAACGTTTTTATACTGGGTCGACAATATTGTGGTTTATAATAAAAGAATAGAAAATATTAATATAAATCCTCTTGGAACTATTCATCATTGCTGGAACTGGACAGTAAGAAAATAATGTTAAATGAGAAGCACGATCGCAAGACTTTTAATTAAAAGAATTTTCAGTTCCCTCATTATTCTTTTTTTAATCATTACCTTCCTTTTTTTTCTCGTAAGAATTTCTCCCGGTGATCCCGTACAAAAATTTGTTAATCCTACATTAAGTCCAAAGCTTGCAGAGCAAGTCAGGGAATCTTTAAATCTTGATAAGCCGATACATATGCAATATATAGGATTCCTTACAAGTGCTATTAGTGGCGATCTCGGAGTATCGTATAATTTCAGAAGGGATGTTTCATCGGTTATTCTCGAATATCTTCCATTTACTCTTCTGTTTACCTCTGTAAGTTTTATATTCCAGATGATTGTAAGTTTCTGGCTTTCCATTAAATCCGTAAAGAAAATAAATGGATTGTTTGACAGGGCATTATCGAACATAACTTTGTTAATTTATGCCACACCGGTTTTTGTTACCGGCGTCTTCCTGGTTTTTATTTTTTCGGAGTTGCTGAATATTTTCCCATCCTCCGGTCTTAGCTCTTATGATTCTGCTGATTTTAGCTTTTGGGCAAGACTGACAGATTATATCTATCATCTTATTCTTCCTATAATCACTCTTTCTTTAATAGAGATAGCAATATTTTATAAATACCTGAGAGATAATCTTGAAGATGTGTATAACAAATTATTTGTTTTGAACCTCAGGGCAAGTGGAGTTTCTGAAAAAGACATACTTCTGAAACATGTTATTCCCAATGCTATTAATCCCTTAATAACAATTGCCGGAATTGAACTAGGAATAATGCTTGGGGGAACGCTTATCGTAGAAGTTGTTTTCGGATTACCGGGTATGGGAAGATTAATTATAGAAGCCATTTTTACGAGGGATTATCCGCTTGTAATTGGTTGTTCACTCGTGGTTAGTTTTTTAATAATCTTTTCAAATTTTCTTGCCGATATAATCAAAGCTTTTTTAGACAAAAGGTTGTTAACGGGAAGCCTTAATTAAATGAAGAACAGATTTAAAATATGGCAATTCCTTTTGTTGATTTGGATAATAACATTGTTGATAAGATTTGAATTATTAATAAATACTTATGATTTGATTTTTAGCTGGCTTATCCTATTAATTAGTGATCTTGACACAGCCCTGTCGCAGATTAGTTTTGATTTACTCGATTCTATGATTGCGGGAATATTATTTATAGTTATTCCTCTCCTATCTATTATATATAGAAAGAAACTCGGTTTTCTTTACGGGAAGGTTTTTCCGGCGGCAATCTTTTTGATTTTATTGATTACCTGTTTTTTATTTGCCCCTCTTATTTCAAATAAAAATCCTGATTTTTATAAAAATATAGGGATAACAAAACTACTTCCGCCGTTAAGTAGTGTGCAGGTTCTCCATTTCAAGAACGATCAGAATTTTCAACCCAGCGAGAGTTTCGAAAAATTTCTTTTCTTAAAAGATAAAGTTGTTAAAAAATCATTTGATGAAAGTATACAATATTTAGACAGCATTTCAACCGGTGGGAAAATAATTTATTACCAAAACGGAATTGGTAAAGAAGCTAATAGAGAAAGTTTGCTTTTGCGCGTAAAAGATCCTTTTATAACGAAACAAATGTTTATACTCGGCAGCGACCAGTTTGGAAGAGATGTTTTAACAAGACTAATATATGGAGCGAGAATATCTTTAATGGTCGGATTTGGATCAGTCATTATTTCTTTGATTATAGGATTAACTTTTGGATTCCTTGCAGGTTATGGCGGAGGTTTGCCGGATGCCGTCTTTAGCCGGTTTACCGACATGCTCCTTTCGTTTCCAATTATTTTCCTGGTTGTATTAATACTTGCTTTATTCGGTAATTCTTTGTTATCTGTAATAGTAGTTCTCGGTTTTTCAAGCTGGATGAGTTTGTTTAAGGTAGTTAAAACAGAAGTTCTTTCAATAAAAGAGAAAAATTATTTTGTTTCTTCCAAACTCCTGGGATTATCAAAAAAACAATTGTTGTTTAATGAAGTTTTACCGGTTATAATTGTTCCAATAATAGTGAATGTAATATTTCAATTTGGTAATGTGATAATTGCCGAGTCAGCATTAAGTTACCTGGGACTGGGGTTGGGAAACAATTATCCCTCTTGGGGTTCAATGATTCAATCCGGTCAGGAATATTTATCGTTAGCGTGGTGGATGATTTTTTCTCCCGGTATCACGCTTATATTTACTTTATTATCCGCCAATAGTTTTGGAATATCTTTAAGTAGAAAATTAAATCCCCGTTTACAAAATGATTAATAAGAGATTCATTATTAAAAAGAAACTGGGGGAGGGAAGAAGTAAAGTTTTTCTCTGTAGCGATAATGATAATCCCGAAAAAGACTATGCGATAAAAATTCTTCCTGTTGCTGCCGATGAAAATGAAATAAAGGTATTCAGAAATGAATTTTTTACTTTACAGAAATTAAATCACCCGAACATAATAGCCTCACACGAAGAGGGTGTTGTGGTTGAATGCGATGACAAGGGAATAGAAGCCGGCAGCAGATTTATTATACTTGATTATTTTCCGGGGACTGATCTTCTTAGCTTTGATAAGCTAATTGATGAAAGAAATCTTAAAACAGCTTTAGCTCAAATTTGTTCTGTCCTTTATTATCTTCATCAGTCAAATTATATTTATTACGATCTCAAACCCGATAATATTCTTGTAAGCGAAATAGACGGGGAGCTTAATATCAAGATGATCGATATGGGATTTGCCCATCATTCCAGTTCCGGAGATGAATTTTTACCTAGAGGCACGACCGAGTACATAGCTCCTGAAATTTTAAAGAATGAAACGCATAATCACAAAGTTGATTTATATTCTCTTGGTATTATGCTTTATAGAATAATCTATAAAAAATTTCCTTTCAGATCAGAATCCGTTCTTGAAATTTATAAAGAACAAATTGAGAATGAATTCGATTTTCCCGGGAGCAATTATTCTCCCGAACTTATAAATGCTACTAAGAAGCTTCTGGTTAAAGACCCTGTTGAGCGTTATGATAGCGTATTGCAGTTTTTAAAAGATATAGATATTGACATTACTCCCGATATT